>Ga0123519_10001021_pt1 | contig 48978 bp, 45 predicted proteins | sample YelNatPaOPRAMG02_FD_87396 | JGI IMG/M metagenome (GOLD analysis project Ga0123519, IMG submission 87396) | Hot spring microbial communities from Yellowstone National Park - Yellowstone National Park OP-RAMG-02 (version 2) | ecosystem: Environmental > Aquatic > Thermal springs > Hot (42-90C) ...
TCCGGTTAAGAACGCCCTTCGGGCGATGGTCGGAAAATATTGCAGTGTCAAACAACTCGGAAGCAGACGACTGTGCTACTGCGACTGACGATTGCTCTTCGTCCAAGCGATGGGAAGAATGCGTTCTTAAGGTATCCATAAGGTGCTCTTTTACTCCATAAAGGCCATAAAACATCGCTTTTGAGGACGCTATATCCTTTTTGCGCTAATCCTGTTAATCCTACCTTCACAAAGTAGCGTATGAGAGGTCTAACGCAATGTATGAAGAATAATTCTGCCATATTTTCCGTTATAATTTATAAAACAGGTTTTGGAGATAGACAGATGAGGACTTTTGTAACAGCAGTCGCTTTTGTGTCGTTTGCGGTCGCTGTATTCGCGCTCGGGGTTGTCCTCCTGCCAAATCTGAATCCTTTCGAAAAACAGACCGCCACCAAAGAAAACAGCCCTTCTCTTTCCGAACTCGATTCTCTTCGCGCCGAAATCCACCTCCTCAAACGCGAAAACACCGACCAGAAAACCCTTCTCGCATCCTTACAACAAGAACTCGATTCTCTAAAAGCAATACTCGAAACGATGAAGAAAAATGAAGAATCCGCAAAAACTGCTTCTGAGTCAGTAGGACCAAAATCAGAAGCCCATTATTCCGCAGATTCTCCAAAAACGGAACAGGTGTCAAAAGAGACGATTCGCCGCGAAGTCGCCGCCGCTCTCGAAGAAATCAGACGCACCGAACATCGTAACGCACTCCTCGAGAAAAAAGAACATCTCCAAAAAGAACTCGAAAACGAAATAAGATGGAGACTCGAAGAACTGGACAGAATCTCGAAAGAGAGACTCCAATGGGAACCTCAAATGCTCGAAAATATCAAACAGATTGTCCAGCGCCGAATTCAAGCACTCCATACCATCAGAACATTCGCCATTGAGACGGAACTGCGTGACGACATCAGTAGCGAGGAAAAAGAACGCCTTATCGGAGAATACAAACAAAAAACAGCCGATTCGCTGAAAGCGGACGAAGATTTGTTGATACAACTTTTAGGAAAAGAACTCTATAGTCGTCTGAAAGAGCACCTAAAAATGTAACCCACTATTTCGCATTCCATATAACACAGACAAATCGAACATCCTCAACCTGCTTATTCGCTAATATCAGGCAGCGGAGTTGAAAACATCTCAACAAATATCCTACTTTATCTTCTCCAAGGTCAATTCAATATAACTCCCATTCTTAGTTTCTGCCTTCAAAGTCCCTTGAACAATCTTGTCCCACTTTCCAGTGAACAGACAGTCATCATCACTTAAGTCTTTATCCCAAACTTCAAACTCTAACTTGTCACCTTTCTTCCACGCCAAGTCAACAGAGCATTCCCATGTACAATCCCATTTATCTTGAGGATGCTTCGTCAATAAGATTTCCTTCCCGTTATGCCTTATTCGAACATAAGGTTCTGGTGCATAATAACCAGTCCCTCCATCATCATTACCGACAAAATCGTTCCCATCAATATGAACGATTACTTGCCGGATACGGTAGAGACCATCTTCTTTTTCCTCCGCCTGTTTGATTTGAGCAAAAATCTTCTCTTCCGACCGTTTAATCATTTGCTCCGTCTGGTCGCTTACCTGCTTTATCTGTTGCTCCGTCTGGTCCTTTACCTGCTTTATCTGTTGCTCCGTCTGATCCTTTACCTGCTTTATCTGTTGCTCCGTCTGATCCTTTACCTGCTTTATCTGTTGCTCCATCTGATCCTTTACCTGCTTTATCTGTTGCTCCATCTGTAGTTTAAGCATCACAAAAAGCAGGATAACGACGGCAACGATGAGAATTCCTACAGCAACTACAAGTTTTTTCGACGCCATTTCTCTCCTCCTTATCTCTAAACCGGGGTTTGTAGTAAGGATATGTTATTGTGCCAGTTTTTTCAAGTGTTTACAAGAAAAATCTACGCCGAAGATGGAGAAAGTGCAAACTGAAACGGATACATCATTCGTATAAAATAAAAAGATGCGATACTTCGGACTTGAAGTTAGAACCAAAAATATGGATAATTAGTCTTTCACTAATAGGGGGAGTTTATGATGGGTCGTGTGAGATTCTTGTCTCTTGTTCTGTTTATCGCCGCTCTTGCGTTCCTTATGTCGAATCTGTCCGCACAGCAAGACGAAGAGGTGGCGAAAAAGATTTCAACGATTGTTGAGGAAGTGAAGAAACTGCCTCTTGAGAAGATTTGGGTCTATGAGGCGAGACTGAGGGAGTTAGAGCCCGAATCTACGGCGAACATTATGCTCGATATGCTCGGACAAGTACCGCCGAAAGTTCGACTTCTCTTTGACAAGGTTCTATTTTTCTTGGGCGAACAGAAAAAACCGATAGAAGATGTGAAAAAGGTGGTGTTGGACAGCACGGCTGAACGGGATGTCCGTGTTGCTGCGGTTGAATTATTAGGAACATACGGAAGCAAAGCTGATGCGGAGAGACTACTTGAAGATTTGGATAAGATAACCGACGGGTATGTGAAGATTGCTGCCTGCCGTGTCATCTTTGACAAGACGAACAATACGACGGCGACGAAGATTTTAAGACAGTATGTGGAAGGGAACGATTTTGATTTGAAGGTAGAGGCGGCGATTGCTCTTGCGCAGGTGGACGAGTTCATTATCTCGAAAGAGATTCTCGAGAAGGTGAAAGACGAGCCTACGAAGCGCGGACAGTTGGTGCGCAGTCTAATCAAGCAGGATATGCTTTATAAAAGTGCCCAGCGCGCTGCTGGTCTAACAAAAGATGTTCTAATCCAGCAGAAAGAAGAAGAGATAAAGAGATTGACCGCACAGATAGAGCAGTTGAAGGTGGAACTCGCTAAAGCGTCGGTTACAAAGATAAGGATTCTCGATGAAGTGCTCAGCAAGATAAGGACCTACTATGTGTACGAAGACAAGACTTCGACAAAGGACCTGCTTGAGGCCGCGGCGAAAGGAATGGCGAACAGTCTTGACCCGTATTCCGTCTATCTTGACGAAAAAGAAGTGAAGGCGATGATGGAGAAGATGGAGCAAGAATACAGCGGCATAGGTGCGCGAGTTGTAAAAAAACCGAACGATTATCTCGAGATTGAGAGCCCCATTTACGGAGGTCCTGCGTATAAAGCGGGTTTGCGTTCGGGAGACAAGATAACAGAAGTCGAAGGAAAGAGCACTCTCGATATTTCGATAACAGACTGCGTAAATCTACTAAAAGGGAAAGAAGGGACAAGCGTGAAGATAAAGGTTTGGCGAAGGACATGGCCTAAGGAGCGGGAATTTGAGATAGTAAGGGCGAGGATTGCGCTTAAAACGGTTTACTATAAGATGCTGCCTGGGGGAATCGGCTATCTGCTACTGTCGGAGTTTGATAGGAAATCTGCGGATGAAATGGAGAAAGCCTTGCTGGCGCTTGAGAAAGACGGTATGAAGGCGCTGATTCTCGATTTGCGGAACAATCCTGGTGGAATCCTTGACATTGCAGTTCAGATTGCGGATAAGTTCCTTCCTGTTGGGAAACTGATTGTGAGTAGCAAAGGCAGGAATCCACTTGTAGCGCCTGAAGACAAGAGGTATTCCGAGAAGGAACCCCATCCTGCGTATCCTATCGTTGTTCTTGTAAACGGTGGGAGCGCATCGGCGTCTGAAATCGTTGCAGGCGCACTTAAGGTGCACAAACGCGCGACTCTCGTCGGTGAACGGACATATGGAAAAGGCAGTGTGCAACAGATATTCGATATGGAAGCGACCGAAGGAAAAACGAAAATCAAGATGACCATTGCGCTTTATTATTTGCCCGATGGGAGTTCAATAGACCGCTCATCGCACAAGGATAAAGAGACTTGGGGTGTAGCACCTGATATCCAAATAAAGGAGGATGAGTTCCCTCCTGTTGCATACTTTGAGGAAGCGAGACGGTTGTTAGACGCTGGTGTTTACCAGAAATACCTTGACACACATTTCGTCCCGAACAAAGAGTTGATGAAGAAACTCGCGGAGAACGACTTCGCTGACTACAGCAAATATCCCGGCTTTGACGCTTGGTATGAATCTCTTAAAACGACTATGCCGAAAGAGATAGTAAGAGTTTACTTAAGAAACGCTGTGGTAAGGCGAGTCGCAGACGAGGTTGGAGAAGAGCCTGTCTGCAACTTTGTAGATGATACGCAATTACAAAGGGCGATTGTTGAGGCACTAAAAATGCGGGGCTCCGATGTCAGCGAATTCGCCGAATATGGTTTCTTCAAAGACAAGTTCAAGGACGACAAATAGAGAGGAGAATGAGAAATGCGCAGGCGTGGCAAGAAAGTTAAACAAATAATCAAGGAGGATAAATTCAGAGACGGAGTGATATCCTTAACGAAGAAAATCGAACAAAACAAGTTCTTCTTCATTACGCTTGCCGTCGCGATTGTCCTCTTTTGTTTCGGCTTCCATCTTCGCTCGCAAAGAAGAGCCTCTTATGAAGAGAGATTGGCGCAGCTGCTTGAGTCTCCTGAGAGTATATCAATAGATGCACTCAAAGCAAAAATAGATGAATACTCGAACAAAGAATTCGCGCCATGGCTCTGGCTTGCGTATGGACAACGATTATTAACGGAATACCGCGAAGAAGGAATGCAGAAATGCGATAAGAGCAAGTTGTTTGAAGCGGAAAAAGCCTTCAAGGTAATCATCGAACGGTTTAAGGATTCTGGAACACCATACCAATGCGCCAACGAGCGTCTGTCTGTAATCGAGCAGGAGAAAAAGTTTGAGTTCCCGTGGAAGAGCAAGCAAAAAACAGAGCAAAAAGGAGACTACTTAAACTGGTCAGAAGAGAGGTTCAATCTGCATATAACTTTTCTGAAAGAGAGTCTCCAGAAAGAAAGCAGCGGTTCGTAAAAAAGCGATTAGCAAATGTTGATAGATTTACTGATGGGCCGTCAAACCTCGTGAGGAAATTCTTAACGAAGTTATCTATAATTACGAGACAGGAAACTCCTATGGAAAAGACGAAGAGATACCAACTGCGTGTTGACCGTTCAGGCAACGGCGAACGGATAGATACATATATATCCCGACACATATCGTCTATTACACGGTCGCAAGTGAAGAAGTTAATAGATGAGGGATGCATAGTCCTTGATAATGTGCGTCCAAAACCTAACGAGCGCCTTAAACTCGGACAGGTTCTAACTATCGAGGTCACCAGACGCAGCCGCGAGTTAAGGCCCTTCAATATGCCACTTTCGATTCTCTACGAAGATGACTGTATTCTTGCTGTTGACAAACCCGCCGGCATCGCTGTCCATCCATCAGAAACACTTAATGAACCAACCCTCGTCGAGGCGCTTATCGAACAGAGACCCGAAATCAAAAAGGTGGGTGAACGCAAGCGTCCAGGTCTCGTACATCGGCTTGACAAGGAAACATCAGGCGTGCTTCTCATCGCGAAAGACGGCGATATCCAGCGTACTCTTATGTCGTTCTTTGCATCACACCGCGTAAAGAAATACTATGTGGCCCTAACTAACGGCACCCCAAAAGAGAACAAAGGGACTATAGAAACTTTCATAATTAGACACCCTGTTTATCGGCAGCGCTACACGGTCAGCGAAGAAAGCGGACGCCGTTCTGTTACAACCTACCGTGTTCTGCGCCGCTTCTCTGACGCCTTTTCCCTGATAATGGCTAACCCGTTAACAGGACGCACTCATCAGGTACGCGTCCATCTGAAACACTTAAAATGCCCTGTATTGTGCGATAAACTCTATTCTTCCCGCGAAAGTCTCTTCCTTTCCAACTTACAAGGGAGAAAGGCTAACTCTACGGAGAAGCCCATATTAAGCAGACAAGCGCTTCATTCGTTTTCCATCTCTTTCATTCATCCGATAACGACGAAATACATCCGCATTAAAGCGCCGCTACCCGCAGATATTCGGGAAACTATTACCGTTCTCTCCTCTGTCTTCCCTTAAAATCAGTTTATCAACCAAGTATGGTAGAAAGGAATATCTATAATGAAGGTTAACAGGAAGTCTCCGACAGGTTTGAAAATCACTTGACAGTATCGTAACATAGTTGTATATTAGTATAAAATACAGAAGGGAGTTTGTGTGGCTATACGATTAAGGTGTCCACATTGTAGGCATCTTTTAACGGTGCCTGATGAGTATTACGACAGACCTGTTAGATGTTCTGTCTGTAAGAACAAGTTCAAACCATCTGGGGGAGAAGGAAGCAGTTCGCGTCCAGGGACGGGGACACACAAAATACCGCTAACGAAACCACCAACTCCGAGCATAGTGCGCAAGCCTGTGATAGCGAAGACAACAATGTTCTCCGCACCGAGTAGTAAGATATTATCACCAGCAGCACGGAGGCAAAGGAACAAGGCGATGCTTGACGAAATCAGCGAACAGCGAAAAGCCCGTGCCTCTATTGAAGCAGATATGGGACGCGCTGCACGAATCCAGTTCAATCTCCTACCTGAACGGATTCCGAACCTGCGGGGTTTCGATATCCGCGTCCATTATCAATCGGCGAAAGAAGTCAGTGGAGACTATTACGATTTCATTCCAATAGATAGAGAAAATATGGGGATAGTAGTCGCTGATGTGTCGGGGAAAGGGGTGCCCGGTGCTATGGTTATGGGAATGGCGAGAACCGCCTTACAACTACTTGCGCGTGGCAGCTCCAACGCCCGTGAAACCATAATATCTCTTAACAGAGTTTTAGCCCGCGACATCAAAGGTGTAATGTTTTTGACTCTTATGTATCTTGTTCTCAATGTCCATACTCTCACCATACAGGTCATTAACGCTGGACACAACCCGCTCGTTCTCTGGCGCGATGGGGTTTCGAGGCTTATCAACCCAAAAGGAATCGCTGTTGGACTCGACTTAGGACCTGTTTTTGAAGCCAACTTAAAAGAGGACCTCATCCAGTTACAGAAAGGTGATAGAATCACCGTCTACACAGATGGAGTCATCGAGGCGATGAATGAGAAGGGAGAGGAGTTCGGAGAAGAACGATTCCTCGAAATCATTGAGGAAAGTGCTGATAAACCGTCAGCGGAGTTTATAAACAATCTGGTTGCAGCGATTAAAGCCCATCAGGGAAATGCAGAACAGCATGATGATATTACCGTGGTTACCCTCAAATATGGTTAACGAATCCAACAATCACGCCTCCTTAAGCGTATCAAGTTTGGAAAGGTTATTAAGGAGGCGTAATCACGGTTATCGGAAAAAATCCTTATGAGCAGCGAAATCGTGGTGGAACCGCAGGAGTTAGAAAAGAGGCTCATCGAGCGGTTTCGCTCAGGCGATTCAAGTGCGATGGAGACACTCTTCGAGAAATACTCGAAACGACTTTTCTGGGTCGCCTTCAATATATTACAAAACCGCGAAGATGCTCTCGATGCTGTGCAGGAAACCTTCGTAAAAATTCTGAACGCCATAGACCGGTTCGATACATCTCGCCGTTTCTATACCTGGGCATGCCAGATTATGATAAACCTTTGTGTAGACAAGAAAAGACGCTCATTAAAAGCACGCTCTGTGGTCTCTTTGGAAGACATCGGCACCCAGCCCTTGCAGCAGGCAGCTCCAGAACATTTAGTTACGCAGGAAGAGAAACGGAAACGCGTCTTTACGGTTATGGGGAAGATGGCGGAAGCGTACAGAACTGTGATTATTCTGCGCGAAGTCGAGGGTCTCGGCTGCAAGGAAATCGGCGAAATGCTTGCGACGACACACGCTACGGTCAGGTGGCGATTACACAGAGCGAGAATAATGTTCCGAAAGATTTGGGAGAAAGAGTTTCCAGAGGAAATATAGTCAGGAGATAGAGATATGGATTGCCGTAAGGTCAGAGAATTGATACCTCTTGTATCAGGTGGCGATTCTGAAACTGCCGATGTTGAGTTCGTGAAAAACCACATCGCAAGCTGTTCGACTTGTAACAAACTCTATCAGAAATACATTGCTGACCGCCAGGCGCTCAACAGTCTCAACTCATTCACCTTGTCAGATTCTATTGAAGAACGGCTTAAGGCGATTTCAAACAGTGTAATTGCTAATCGCACAACCTCTGAACGAAAGAAGAAGGTCACACCCTTTGCAGTTAGAATCGTCCGTGTGCTCACAGGCACAGCTCTTATCCTCATCGCGCTTCTTGCTCTCGTGTTTTATCTGGGCGGGCAGAAACCGCCGAAGCAGGAAAAGGCTCCCGAAGGAATCGTTGAGCGCATAGAGTATAATAGAATGATAAAGAGAGCTATTGAAAACGCAACCCTTGACGAAAAAGAGAAAGTAACTCCTGCGGAGCGTGAAAAATGTCGTGTTTTGGATAGTGCTGATACCTCGTCATTCGACTTTTAAAGGAGATTCATATGAAACGCGCCATCTTGCTACCTTTTCTTGCACTCTGTTTGTTCGGTGTTATCGTCGCTCAGGAAGGACAACCTGAACAAAAAAATAGACGAGTGGAGATAGCGAAAAAGGTAAGAAACTCTGCGGTTTCAGTGTACGCTACTCGGGAGATTACAACAGGCAAAGAGAGTAATCTAACGCGCCATCGTATGACATTCAGTCTTTCAGGTTTTCTGTACGATAAAGATGGGCACATCGTCACAATCGCATACGCAGTCGCCGGTGCTTCTGATGTCTTCGTTGAGGATGAATCAGGAAACAGACTTAAAGCGAAAGTTGTAGGAATGAATGAGCAGGATAATATCGCTCTTCTGAAGGTAGACTTGAAAGATACCTCTCTTACTCCTGCGGAATTTGCGGAGAAAATCCCCGAAGTTGGTGATGAGATTATGGTCGTCTCATCTCCGCTTGGCTTGAAAAACACAGTAGTTTTCGGCACAATAAGCGGCAGAGACAGAACCCTCGTCGGCAGTGGAAGAATCTATTCAGGAATGCTGCAACTCGCTGTTCCGTCCTTTCAGACTGACCCAGGAGGAATCGTTACGGATATGGATGGTAAAACCATAGGTCTCATCGCGCCTGCCTACCTCAAACCGCCCGTCGTTGCACAGACAGAAGAACTTCTCCAATCCATTGCAAAAAATCTATTAGACCTTCGTGGTTTCTTCGAAGCCTTTATGAAAGATAAAGACGAGGAAACCCGTAAAATCCTCGAAGAACTCCAAAGGGAAGCAAGCAAACTCCTATTCCCTGAGAAACTGCTTGAACCGCTAATGGGTTCCTCTGGAATCACATTCGCGATTCCTGCTGATTCGCTAAAAAAATCCGTGGTGGCACTTCTCAAACAAAAAAAGCCTGCATGGCTTGGGGTCTCCTTAAGGAGTATGAGCGAAGACGAACTATCACAACTTCCAGCAGGACTCGTCGTAATGCATGTTGCTAAGGATAGTCCTGCTGAAAAAGGGGGCATTCAAGCGTTCGATGTTATAGTCTCCTTAAACAAACGCGAAATCAAAGATGTTCCATCTTTCAAAGAAGCGATAGAAAATCTTGAGCCGGGGACGACAGTAGAGATAGTCATCTTCCGCAAAGGCGAGAAAAAGACTCTCTCACTCACGCTTGGCTCTCGCTGATTTTTAGCATTAGAAAATCATCATAAGCCAAGTCTTCCACAACAAAAGTGGTCCTAATGATGTCTTTACATTCCCGAGTCTTAGAGATGTATCTGCGCTTAACCTGACACTATTTTTCAGAACCAAAAAGGAGTCTTTTTATTTTATCACCTTTGGAGGGTTCCGATTTCGCCTCTTCGGTAGCAGGTAGTGGTATTCCTGCACCGTGAATTATGATAGTAACACTGAACTCTCCTGATATTTCGTCAGGGTCAATCCAGCGCATTGCCGCGCCCATATCAAAACGCAAGAAGACTTCACCATCGCAGGGTGCTTCGAATCTCTTCGCAGCAGCGCCTCCAATTACCTTATCTCCGACCTTAACTTCGAGCCCTTTTATCTGCCGCCCGTAAACATTCCCCCCAAACGGCGAAATCTCCATACCGCCGACGGCGATTAGCCCTTTCGCTTGTAATTCAATCGCATCCCCTGCTTTCACCGTAAGTTTCAGCGGAATAAAATCGCTTGATGGCTTCAATACAACTTCCTTTGCTACGGAAAGACTCGTTCCGAACGAAACTGCGAGAAGTTTGTCCAGCGGCACTACAACATTCCCATAAGGAGTCATAAGGGAAATCTTCTCGATTTCGACTTTTCCTAAGATGTCGAATCTCTTAGTTACAACAAGGTCATCCTCTTCGAGAGCATAAGGCTCAATAGCGAGCGCCTCTTCACGCAGTTTCAGCCAGAATTCTCTTTCTTCTCGGAGTCTCGTCTTCTTGAGCCTCTGTTCTATTTCATCTTCAACAAAACGATATACATCCTTCAATTCGGCTGTTAAACGGCTTAACTCAAAATACTGTTCTCCCCTGATAACTTGTCGTCTAAACATTCGCTCGACGATAGTTCCCTTTAATGGTCCTCTTGGTCCCGATGGACTGCCTTCTTCAGTCTCCTCGCTCGGCTCTTTCGCAGCCTCCTCCCAGAGTTTGATGATGGCTTCAAGAGACTGCTGTGCACGCTTCGTAAAAATCTGCTTGCGCAGTCTGCCAGTGACAATACCACGCAGTTCGTCAGCAGGAACAGTTAGAGTTCCATACGCGGTTTTTATTTTCACCGAATTAAACTCTCCCCTTCCCCTTACCTGTATCCCTTCTTCAAGAAGCAGGGTTGCCAAGAATGTGGCAAGTTTAAATTCTTTGACATCTCCCCTCCAAATCTTGGTCATCTGTCCATTCTTCGGTTTTACAATCAGATAACTGCCTTGCACATCGAGAATCAGTCCTTCGATGTTTTTCCCGTCATTGGTAGTTACAATGTCTTGTGCGAACAGAATCGGAGATACGGCGCAAACAAACAGAATCGCAAAAACTGCCTTCATTTTCCAATCCTCCACATCACTTGTGCTCAACCTTTGATTATACGCGAAGCGATGGTCTCAACAGTATCAGAAAATGAACAATCGGTTTTAAGTGGCGGAGCAACAGAGCGAATCTTCCGATATTCCTCAAAAAGCGCCTGCGGTAGAGAAGACGAAAGAGAAGCCATATCAAGCGCTTCGACAAGACATAATAATGCAAGCGCCGATATTTTAGCGCCCAATGAAACACTTCTGCGGAGTTTGAGCGCAGACATCATCCCAAACGATGCGTTATCTTCCTGTTCAAGAGAGACGACAGCGCGGTCAATCGAAGCGGGTATGGCGAGCAGCCGTATCTCGTTCAAAAGCGAATTAGCCACATAATGCGCGAGCATCAATCCAGATTCTACTCCGGGTTTTTTCGCAAGAAATGGGTTCAGTCCTGTAACATCAGGGTTCATAAGCCTTGCGATATGGCGTTCGCAGAGCGAAGCGAGTTGGACAACTGCAATCGCAGCGTAATCGAGCGCAAGAGCGAGTGGCTCTCCGTGAAAATTACCGCCTGAGAGAACCGTATCATTAACGACAAGAGGATTGTCCGAAACGGACGAAATTTCTGTGTTAATGGACTCTCTCGCGCAAGAAAGCGCATCGAAGACGGCGCCGAGGATTTGAGGTGCACAACGCAGACTGTATGCGTCCTGAATCTTGTGGCTTGATTTACACCGTTGTGCTTTGTCGAGTGATTTTCGCAGTCGCTCTGCTACTTCTTTATGACCTTTATGTGGTCGCAGATTCGCAAAAATCTCGTTAAGTGGTGTAAGCGGACTTCCACAGAAAAAAAACATAAACGCGGTTGCATTGATAACAGCATCGAACAGGCGCGACATTTCCATTACAGCAAAAGCGCCTTCGGCAGTTAACATACTCGTCCCGTTAATGAACGAAAGCGCATCTTTCGGACCAAGGCAAACCGGTGCTATATGCTCTTTCCGTAACGCTTCTTCTGCAAGAACCTCTTTCTCCTTGTAATATACGGTTCCTTCGCCGACGAGAGGAAGTGCCATCTGAGCGAGCAGTGCCAAATCGCCCGATGCGCCGAGCGAGCCTCGGGAGCGCACCACAGGCGTTATGTTTTTTTTCAACAGGGAAAGAAGCGCCTTCACCGCATTTGGGCTAACTGCGGATGCACCCTTTGCAAAACAGTTGAGACGGAGTGCCATCGCAGCACGAACAGTCTCTTTCGAAAGTGGCTCGCCGACAGCGACCGCATGGCTCCGCAGAAGATTCAGTTGAAAACTCTCCATCTCCGAACGAGACACTTTGACGGAAACGAACCTGCCAACCCCTGTCGTGACTCCGTAGATTTGGGCTCCACTTTCAATCAGCGAGAGCAATCTTGTATGAGATGAGACAATCTGTTGCCAAGCCTCCGGTGTCATCTCAACATCCGCTCCTTCACCGATGGCGCAGAGACCCTCTATATTCAGACTCTTACCGTCAATCTTGATTGTCTCCATTAACATCATTCCTTAAGGAGTTGCTCTAAAATTTTTTCCGCAATCTTTGGGTCTGCTCTCCCCTTACTTTTTTTCATCAGCGAACCTAATAGATGCTTTATCGCGGTTTTCTTTCCTTTTTTGTAGTCTCTCACCGCAACCTCGTTCTCTTTCAAAACCTCCTTCGCCATCTCCGTTAACTTGTCTTCTGTGCGCTCAACCACGAGTCCTTCCCTCTCGATGATTTCCGAAGGCGTGCGGTTCTCACTTATCATCTTCTCATATACTCTTTTTGCGACGATATTCGTAATCTTGCCCGTTTCAAGAAGCGCTATCAGTTCTGCCATCCTCTTCGGCTCAACATATAAATCTTTTATGGAAAATTTCCTTTCATTAGCAACGCGCAAGGTCTCCGTAATAAGCCAGTCTGCGACGGATTGCGAAGGCGCGGAAGCGGCGCACTCCTCAAAATAGTCCGCAAGTGCTTTCTGGGAACATAGAATCTCCGCCTTCTTCGGCGGCAACCCGTAGTCTTTCACAAAACGGTTCTGCCTTACTGTCGGTAACTCGACAACCTCACGCTCTACCTTGTTTATAATCTCATCATTGAGAACAAGAGGTCTTAAATCCGGTTCAGGAAAATAACGGTAATCGTGAGCTTCTTCCTTACTCCGCTGCACAATCATCCTTCTACTCACAGCATCATAAGCAAGTGTCTCCTGCTCAATTCTCCCACAAGCTTCAAGAATCTTCTTCTGCCTTTCAATCTCGCACTCGAGAGCATTTCGGACACCCGCAAACGAGTTCAAATTCTTTATCTCCGTCCTCGTGCCAAAGAGTTCCGTTCCTTTCGGACGCAGAGAAATGTTAACATCACAGCGCAAGTGCCCTTTCTCCATATCAGCGTCCGATATATCCAAATAACGCGCAATCTTCCTTATCTCAACCAGATAATCATACGCCTCCTGCGGTGACCTGAAATCCGCACCTGAAACTATCTCAACAAGCGGAACGCCACAACGATTGAAATCCACAAGAGCATCTCTTGTGCCCTCTGTGTATATTATCTTCCCCGCGTCTTCCTCGATATGTAACCGCAAGATTCTGATTCTCTTCGTCTCCCCGTTAGCAGAGTTTATTTCGACAAAGCCATTCGATGCAAGAGGCACATAATGCTGCGTTATCTGATACCCCTTCGGGAGATCAGGATAAAAATAGTTCTTTCGGTCGAAGCCTGAAATAGTATTTATACGGCATTTAAGAGCCAAAGCGAGTTTGAGCGCCAATTCAACCGCCTGCCTGTTCACCACAGGCAGAGAACCTGGCAATCCGAGACAGATAGGACAAGTCTGTGTGTTCGGCGATGCCGCAAATACCACAGGACAGGAACAAAAAAGCTTCGTACATGTCTTAAGTTGAAGATGGACCTCAAGACCGATAACAGGTTCTAAGTCCATTGTTACCGTCCTTCTTTACGCATAGCCACCTTCTTAATAGGCTGCATTCTGCGCATCGCAGTCCGCATCTGTGTCATCCCGCAGTTGTAGAAAAACACTCGCCCTCCGTCGTCTTCCGCCACCGCCGTTATATTGTAAAGCCCTTTATAACGTTCAATTACCCTCCTTACAAGCTCCCGCGCGATTCCCATTCTCCTATACTGCGGGTCAACGAGAACATCCGGAATATAAGCATTGAACACACCATCTGAAATCACTCGTGCGACTCCAGCTAACCGTTTTCCATCCCATGCGCTTACTACATAATCACTGCGGTCATAGACGGCTTTAAGAAGCCTCGGACGCAAAAAATGCAACCACCTCACCGCCGCATATAATCTCTTCAATTCTTTCAGCGCAATTCTGTTGCCTTCCTTGTATTCAATCATCCCTTCTCCTCCTTTTTGAACTCGAAACTCACCTTTACTCCATCGTTTTTCACTATCTTCGAAAGAAACCCTAAAGGAAGTTGCACCTTATAATAGACCTTCTCGTTCCGAAAGTGGCGCTCAATCAGCCGCCCCCAACGCTCTATCCCCGCCACAGTTTCCCAATCCTGTGCTGAAACCGTTATCTTCACAGTCCTCCAATTCTGCTCAATGGCTTTCGACACCATCTCCGACAACCTATCTAACCCCTCCCCCGTTCTCGCGCTTATCGGAAGCGCATCCTGCATCCTCCTTTTAAGGAGAGTAAGTTCCAGCATGTTTTTTATGTTGTCAACCTTATTAAGAAGAAGTATCCGCATAATATGCTCCGCATGTAACTCTTTCAGCACATTCTCAACAGTCTGTATCATAATCTCCGCAGCAGGGTCGGAAGCGTCAACTATATGAAGCAAAAGGTCAGCGCTGATGACTTCTTCGAGCGTCGCCTGAAAGGACGCTACAAGGTGATGCGGAATATCCCGGATGAAGCCGACTGTATCAGACAAAAGCACTTCCTTCCCGTCTGGCAAATGCCATAAACGAGTGCGTGTGTCAAGCGTAGAGAACAGTTTGCGAGAAACATATTCCTGCGCTCCTGTCAAGCGATTCATAAGAGTCGTTTTGCCTGCATTAGTATAACCAACGAGACACACCTGAAAATGCTTGCGGCTCTCAACTATCCGCTGTCTATGCTTCTCTATTGTCTTAATCTCTCGTTTCAACTCGGTTATTCTATTCCTGATGGCTCGCTTATCCTCTTCGAGTTGCTTTTCACCAGGACCGCGCAGTCCTATGCCGCCTGTGATTCTTTCAAGGTGAGTCCACCTGTGCCTTAAGCGCGGCAGAAGATATTCGAGTTGCGCAAGTTCTACCTGAATCTTCGCCTGCTTGCTTTTCGCATGACGAGCAAAAATATCGAGAATGAGTTCCGTTCTATCAACAACTCGTGCGCCAAGTGCCTCCTCAAGGTTACGCGCCTGCGCAGGTGCCAAATCTCCATTGAAGACCACCACATCCGCTCGATTCTCTTCTACTACTTGCTTAACCTCTTCCACTTTCCCTCCCCCTACATAGTAGGTAGGGTCAATCGTATCTCTGCGCTGTATCACTCGCCCAACCACCTCACCACCTGCAGTCTCACAAAGCGCTTCTAACTCGTCCATCATAACATCGTCTAACATATCGCTCTTAGGAAATAGCCCAACAATCACTACTCTCTCTTTCCCTTCCTCTACCTCTATCGGCTTACGCACCAACCTTGAAAGTCTCCTTAAAAGAATTATAGATGCTCTATCAATTCCTCTCTGAACGCCTCTTTCGGCAGTCTCATCGCCTCTTCAATGGCGGTCAAAAGTCTTCCCTTGGCCTCCGGAAGATGCCCATTCACATAAATGTAGTTCGATATGTGGTCAGTGAGAAAAACTGTCTTACAGGTTATGTTTTCAATAATAATCTTCATTTCTTGAAGCGCTTGATATGGAGATAGCAGTCTGAACTCACCGCTCTTGTAGGCGCGCCATAGCGGCGTATTCGGCACCGGAACATAGGTACGAATACGAACGAAATCCGGCTCAATCGCATTTATAACATCTGCACTCGCTTTGGCATGCACCTCAGAACGCTCAATTCCTGCTATCCCAATCATCAAGTATTCGGAAAGTTCAATTCCTGCGGATTTAACTTTTCTGCCTGCTTCTATGATGTCGTCAGGAGTTGCGCCTTTTTTAATCCGCTCAAGCGTAGTCGAATCCCCGCTCTCGATTCCCGAATGAATCCGCGATAATCCTGCATCCTTCAGCCTGCAAAGCTCCTCAACACCCTTACGCACAACGAATTTCGCCGAGCCGTAAACCGTCATCCTCCTAAGGTTCTTAAACTGAGACTTACAGAAACGCAGTATTTCGCATAATTGCTCGGTTCGCATAATGATTGAGTTGCCGTCAGGGAAAAAGACCGAAGAAACAAGAGCGCCATAAAAAGTTTTCGCTTCAGAAATATCTTCAAGAACCTCTTTAACACGACGGATTCTAAATCTTTTTCCTTTATACATCCCACAAAATGTGCACTTATTATGCGGACAACCAATCGTCGCTTGAATCAAAAGACTGTTTGCTTCAGATGGAGGCCTGTAAACCGGTTCCTCGTATCGCAATTTTTCCGCCTTTCTCCTAATAATCCTGCAAAAATATAATATACACCAAAGAAAACCACAGGTCAACCAATTAGTCGAGAGACTAATCAACTCGAACATTGAGAGAAGATAAAGCGAAGAAGACGAAGATTTGTTTTCTCTTCTGTTATGTACCCGCCGAAAGCCTGAAAAAGAAAATGCCTCCGGCAAGACTCGAACTTGCAACCCTCGGATTAGAAATCCGATGCTCTGTCCAGTTGAGCTACGGAGGCAAATAATGAGGGTAGCAGAACACGAACCTATCACCCCAAAACTATATTCTAATAATAGCACAGGAGATATGCAAAAAGATTCCATATTAGATACCACACTCGAAAAAGAACAGACTTTTGATACTCTTTCCCGTTCTCGTCTGGGACGATTTGCCTGATGTAATAAAAGCCGCTATTATCATATCGTCTAAACCGCTTCCGCTCAATGCGACCATCTATAATTGATGGTTAAATTGTTTTAAAAGCGTCTGAAAAAACTGACGCAATGCGTCATAACAAATGTCAAGGATTCGGAATGTTTGAGACCCGAGTCTGCCTGCCGTTTTATGTCTTGCATTAAAGAACACAGTAACCCAGCCAATACAGATATGTACAGACAGATAGAGTCCATTTCTGGGACTTCATATCATAGGAGGCGGCACGATTTATAATAGTGGACGGCTCATAGTTAGAAAAGTTAGAAAAAGAAGGGATTAAATATTTAAAAGTGTTCACCTACTGCAATCTTCAACCTGAAAGAAGAACTCGAACTTCTGTGTTTCCGTTGCACACAGATTCTGACGCAGTGGCAGGAGACGGAGAGGGTAGATGATTTGCTCGCTGTGCTCGAAGACGGTTCGGAATCTGTAAGGCGCAGCGCTGCTACGGCGTTTAAGAAAATAAAAACGCCGAAATCGTTTCCCGCCCTCACTAACTTTTGGTCAATTTCTGTGTTCATTTACATCGTAGAAATATCGAAGGACATCGCATCCATTAGGGCAGTTAAGCCGGAGTTGGCAGGCGGTAACTGTCTAAATACGGGTATTGGGGTTTCCTAATATGTTCGGCGAAGGTATAATTTACTTCTGAATCCACGGATTACAGGGGGCAAAGAATGGAAGAAGCGATTATAGAACGGCTCAAAAAGGTGAAGATGGTGATATTCGACTCGGACGGTGTTTTGACGGACGGGAGATTGATTTATGATGATAAAGGGAGCGAGATGGTTGTTTTTGATGTAAAAGATGGGTTTGGCGTTCGGGCGTTAGTTGAGAGCGGGTTGATTGTGGCAGTGATTAGTGGGCGCGCATCGGAGATTGTGAGGAGGCGCGCGGAACTTCTCGGCGTCAAGGAGATATACACAGGAGTAAAAGAGAAGAGGAACCCATATCGGGAATTGTTAAAGAAATATCGTCTGGAGGCGGATGAAGTGGTTTATGTGGCGGATGATGTTTACGATTTGCCATTGATGAAGGAGGTTGGAATCTCTGTTGCGGTCGCTGACGGTGCGGCTGATACGATAGAAGAGGCTGACTATGTGACGAAGAAGAACGGCGGGCGAGGTGCTGTCAGAGAGATTGCGGAGATGGTTTTGAGGGCGAAGGGTTTGTGGCAGAAGGTGGTTGACAAACTATTCGACGAGAGGCGGGAGGATAATTTATGAAGCGTGTGCTGATTTTTCTCGTTCTTTTCGTTCCGATTCTTTTAGCAGTTCTTTATCTGACAGGCGACTTGAGGCGAATCGCGCGTCTGCCTGGCTTAAAAGTCGAAAAAGAAGAACCGCCACTTTCAGAAGAGTTGCTCAAAACGGATAAGGGTTTCATCGTCCGTTCGGTTGGGAGATGGTCGGTGCGGCGTTATGCTGAGGATACTCTTAAACTCCTTTGGTCTGCGGAAGGAGAACGCGCAGACGCACTCGACGAGCGTAGATTTACCGTCAGCCGAATAGATTCGGTCTTTTTTGAATACGATAAGGAGGGAGAGAACAAATGGAGAAGCAACCTGTATGCTGATAAGGCGAAAGTGGAAATCCTCGATGACGGCAGTTATTTTGCGGAATTAAGCGGTGTACAAGCAGAAGGATTCCCAAAAGACGCAAAGGTGAACAAGATTCTTCTTAAGACCGATGGCTTGAATGTGAAGGTCTCGCAAGGGAAGGAAAGAGTGGGCGAACTGACGACAGACTTGCCTGTCGAGATAGTCCTTGACGAGATGAGGATAAAAGGGACAGGTTTAAAAGCGAATACGAGTCTTAAGCGTATGGTGTTAGAGAAGGATGTTTCGATAACTGGAGCAACATCCACTTCAGAAGAAGTCACCGCGAAGGCGAACCATCTCGGGTTTCAATCCGTTGAAGACGGCGGATACGAGTTGAGGCTGTCCGGAGATGTTTCCGTATCATTGCTTCCTTCTCGAGTGCCTCGCTCGTTTGCGCGTTCGCCCCTTACATTACAAAGTGATTTGGCGAGGATAAAGATAAGCAAAGATGGCAAGGTTGAGGGTATGGAAAGTTCAGGAAAGGTAGTTTTGAAGCGCCAAGAGGAGCCATTTGTTTACGCCAAAGATGTGGTCTATGTGCCGGATGCAAGAACCATAACACTTCACGGCCCACCGAGTGTGATGTTCGCACAAGGAGAGAACGAATTGTTCGCTAACGAGGCTATCTGCGAAATTCCTGAAACAGAAGAAGCGCCGATTAGATTGAGATTCATTGACGAAGTTGTTGCGAAAATGACGACCCGACAGGGCGAGAAAGAGGAGCGAATAATCTTGAAGACAGACGATGCTTATCTGGTGCTTAAAAACGACAAACAAGATGATAAAACCTATCTGGAAACGGTAATCTGTCCGAAAGATGTCGTATTAGAGTCGCCTTTGCGCAAGATGTGCGTTAAGACGAGCGGTTTGAAGGCGAGGCTTACAAAAGGCGTTTTCGAGGAATGCGAAAGCGGTCAGTCTCGTCTTGAAACCGAGAATATGAGCGCAAAAGGGAACGGTTTGAAGTTGGCGGAAAAAGAGCGGTTACTCACACTTTCAGGTGATGTTAAATCGGAGATTAGGTTGAAAGATGGGAACATTGAACTTGAATGCGAGAAATTGGTCGTACATTTTGCTGATGAGCAATACACTTTAGGTTCGGTCGAGGCAGAAGAAGTTAAAAAGTGTATCCTGCATAGGAAGGGAGTGAGTGATATAACTATCTCTACCGAACATCTCGCATATGATGCGGTTAATGAAAAACTCTCGTTTGGAGACGGAATCGTCAGGCTCGTCTGTGACGATAACGAATTCAGAATCACTGCTCTTAAAATTGACACGAAGAATCTGGTTGCGACAGGCGGAAAGATAAACGGTGTGATGGTTGCCAAAAACTTCAAAGGCGACATATCTGCGGACAGTGTTCTTCTTGATTTCGGCGCAGAAGGCTTGCGAAAAGCCCATTTCGAAAAAAATGTCCATTTCAGTTCCGAGAACTTCTCGGTCTCGTCCGAAACTTTGGATTATGATTCTCCTGCGCAGGAAGTCTGTCTGAAAAAAGTGGAACTTCAGACTAAACAGCAGGATTTGAAGCTGACATCGGAGGAGGGTTTCATCTATCTGCCGCTTCGGAGGGCGGAATTCGAAGGTTCACCGAAAGTGAACGGTTCAAAAGACGGTCAGAATTGGAAAATCGAATCGGAACGAATCGTCCTGATTTACCGAGAGACATCAGAGACTCAAGTGGAGAGCGTAGAAGCGGTCTACGCCGAGAACAAAGTCGTTGTAGAAGTCCAAGAAAAAGAGGGCAAAACCGCAAGATTGAGTTGCGACAAATGTGTTTACTTGCGCGAAAGCGGGAAAGTGAGCATCGTCGGACAACCCGCGGTCATCGAACGAGAAGGGGCAACTCTTAAAGAAAGCGCCTTCATCTACGATGTGGCGAGGCAAACGATAGAAACGACCGTAAAAGAGCAATCTTACGATTGGGAGCTCGACCCTTTGAAATTGAAAGAGAGAAAGAAAAAGAAGGAATGAGCATCTGGGAAAGATTCAAATATTTTCTAATAAGTTGGTTCGGTTACACGCTGCTTCATTTTATTGGAGCTACAGTCTCACTCCGTTTCTCTTGCCGACATATTGAGGAACAGGTTCATAAAAATGGTAGGCGGTGCATTTATGCTTTTTGGCATGGGAGGCTCTTGCTTCTCGCTTTTTCGCACAGGCGGCGCAAGATTCAAATAATGATAAGCGAGCATCGCGATGGTGAGATAATCGCGCGCGTAACTCGGCAGATGGGGTTCGGCGCCGTAAGGGGTTCAACTACACGAGGCGGAACAAAAGCGTTGCGAGCGCTCTGCCGTGTGCTCGAAAAATATGACGGTGCAATCACGCCTGATGGTCCCCGCGGTCCCGGATACAAATTGCAACCCGGCATTATCAGTGCAGGACAACTCAGCGGATGTCCCATTGTTCCTATAACTTCTGCGGCATATCCTGCCTTCAAGTTTAAGTCGTGGGACAGGTTCATCCTCCCGGAAATTTTTTCTTGTTGTGTTATACGCTTCGGTACCCCCTTTTATATTCCGCGACATCTAACCGAAGAAGAGTTTGAAAGATACCGTATATCTCTCGAAGATTATCTGAATAGGTTGGTCGAAGAAGCGGATGAACTTGCGAAACGGTGGTATAAGCGCGGAGTATTCCATGAAATGCCACAATCATTCTGGACTATTAAGGACGAACCGAAGAGATTGTATTCTGAAACCGCATAACAAGGACTGAATGAGGATTTAGAAAGCAGGGTTGAGATGCGTTTTTTAAACAACTTTCAAATATGGCAGTTCGGCGATAAGAATTTTTTCAGAAAGAAAAACGATTTTTTCCTCTTGACATCCACAATGATTGTGGTATTATAGTATAATAATATTATAATGACGATTTGAGGATAGAAAGAATGACTAACATCCTGAATGTCTCAGAAGCGGTTGCGCTCGGAATCCACGCTATGTGCTTAATAGCAAGTAAAACAGATACCATCCTTACGAGTCTTGATATGGCATCGAGGCTCAAGGCTTCAAGAGCCCATCTTTCCAAAGTTATGCGCCAACTTGTAAAAGCAGGACTTGTCAGATCTTACTACGGACCTGCTGGAGGTTTTACTCTACAAAAAAGGAATGCCCAAATCTCATTACTCGATATCTATGAAGCGATTGAAGGAAAGTTCATACCCTCTGATTGTCTTGTTGGAAGACCGATATGTTCAGGGAAAAAGTGCGTATTTGGAGGACTCCTTAAGAATGTTAATAAAGAGATAAAGGAATATCTCGATAAGACCACCTTGTCAAAGTTAGTAGATGTCTTTGGAGGAAACGGAAATGGGAAAAGGAAAGCAAGCATTAGGAAAGAAGCAAAGAAAAGTGAAAAGAAAAATCATAAGAATTGATGAGGAAAAGTGTAACGGTTGCGGTAATTGTGTTGTTAACTGTCTTGAAGGTGCGCTGAGGATTATAGATGGCAAAGCGAAACTCGTTAACGAATCGTTCTGCGATGGACTCGGTGCCTGTATCGGCGAATGTCCAACAGGTGCGCTTGTTATCGAGGAACGCGAAGCAGATTCTTTCGACGAGGAGGCAGTGAAGAAGCACCTTGAAGAGGAGAAGAAATCGACAGTGGAAACGGCGCTTCCTTGTGGTTGTCCTGGCACCGCTGTAAAGGAGATAAGGCGCGAAGAAAAGTCTTCTTGTAACCTGATAGAGCATCGGTCGCAACTGAAGAATTGGCCTGTGCAGATACATTTAGTTCCGCCGAATGCTCCGTACTTGAAAGGTGCGAAACTTCTTGTTGCTGCCGACTGCACCCCTTGTGCCTTTGCCGATTTTCACAATCGGTTCTTAAAAGGAAGAGTTTTACTGTTAGGCTGTCCGAAACTCCACGATGCAGAGTTCTATCGTCTGAAACTCTCGCAGATTTTCAAGGAGAACAAGATAGAGAGTGTTAATGTCGTTTTTATGGAGGTGCCGTGCTGTTTTGGGCTTGTGGACACTGTTCAGCGAGCGCTCGGCGAATCAGGAGCAAAAGTTCCTATTGACTTGACAAAGGTCGGTATAAATGGTGAAGTTTTAGAAACAAAAAGAGTTGATATATAGAAAAGGAATGATGTGGATGAAATGTCCTGGTCAAGACGGAAGAAATTGGAAGCCAGAAGATATAAGTTATGTTAAGTGCCCTGAATGTGGCACAGAGCTTGAGTTTTGGAAAGACGAGCCGTACATAAGATGTCGCAGATGTAAGCGTATCGTCAGGAATCCGAAGTTGAATTTAGGTTGCGCTGAATGGTGTCCCTATGCTAATCAGTGTGTTGGAGCCATAAACAAGGAGGGGCTTTTTTTAGGGGGTAAAACTATGGAACTGAAAGGTTCAAGGACTGAGAGGAACATTTTGACTGCATTTGCAGGCGAGTCGCAGGCGCGTAATCGCTACACTTATTTCGCCAGTCAGGCGCGCAAGGAGGGTTACGAGCAGATAGGAGCGATTTTCGAAGAGACTGCGAATCACGAAAAGGAGCATGCTAAAACGCTGTTTAAGTTACTGAAAGGCGGAATGGTTGAGATTACAGCGGAGTTCCCTGCGGGTGTGATTGGGACGACACTTGAAAACTTAAAAGCCGCTGCGGCAGGCGAAAACCACGAGCATTCAGAAATGTATCCTGAATTCGCGAAAATTGCGAAGGAAGAAGGTTTCGAAAACATTGCAAAGACTTTTTCTTCTATTGCGGTTGCGGAAAGGTATCACGAGAAGCGTTACCGCACTTTTATTGCGAATCTCGAATCAGGTCAGGTATTCAAGAGGAAGACTAAGACGACCTGGCGTTGCCGTAACTGCGGATACATACACGAAGGAACCGAGGCTCCGAAAGAGTGTCCTTCCTGTTCCCATCCGCAAGCCTATTTTGAAGTCTTGTGCGAGGAGAAGTAACGGATAAGACAAGAGGGCTTTTATGAGAGAGCAGAAGATGAGTGACTGGTTAATAATTCTTCTCATCGTTGGATTTTTGGTCGGTTGGTTTGTTTTGCAGAAGTGGGTGCTGCCGAAATTTGGGATTTCCACTTGAATCTCTCCGAAATGCTCTTCGCCTGCGGAGCAGGACGAAAGTGTAGATGAAACAAATAAAAATCAACCAAATAAGTAGGAGATTGTCAGATGGCTGAAAAGGAAAAATTGGAGATGTTCTGTTATCAGTGTTCGCAGACGGCACATGGAACAGGTTGTACGGTCAGGGGAGTTTGCGGGAAGGTGCCGACCGTTGCTCGTCTGATTGACAATCTCATCTTCGCTGCGAAAGGGATGTGCGCCTATCTTTACCATCTGCGCGAATTGGGCTACAAAGACGACGAGATTGACAGATATGTTGAACGGGCTCTTTATGCGACATTCACGAATGTTAATTTCGATTCTGACAGTCTGTTTGAGTTGGCTCTTGAAGCAGGCAGAATGAATTTAAAGACAATGCAACTTCTCAAAAAAGCGCACATCGAAAGATACGGAGAACCGCAACCGACGAAGGTGAACGCGGGAACCGTTAAAGGACGCGGGATTCTCGTCACAGGACACAGTCTCAAATGCCTTGAGGAACTCCTGAAACAGACGGAAAGAGAAGGGATAAATGTTTACACTCATTCGGAGATGTTGCCTGCGCACGGTTATCCAAACCTCAAAAAATACAAACATCTCGTCGGCAATCTCGGGAAAGCCTGGTTTGACCAGAAACAACTTTTCTCGCAGTATCCTGTTGCGATTCTTGCGACCTCTAACTGCGCCTTACTTCCGAAGGACGATTACAGGGACAGGATGTTCACAACAGGACCTGTGAGACTGCCTGGCGTTCAGCATATCGAAGGATACGATTATTCGGCTGTCATAAAAAGAGCGAAATCTCTGCCTGAACTGCCTGATGCACCGAGTGAGACCGTTCTTACGACAGGATTCTCAAAATCAGCTGTTCTGTCCCTTGCCGACAAGATAAAAGACCTTGTGAAAGCAGGTAAAATAAAGAAGTTTCTTGTCGTTGGAGGTTGTGATTCTCCGCATAAGAATGCGCCGTATTACCGCGAATTCGTTGAGAAACTTCCGAAGGACACCGTCGTTTTAACTCTTGCTTGCGGCAAGTATCGGTTCAACGATTTGAACCTCGGCGATATCGACGGTATCCCGCGCTTGATTGACTTAGGACAGTGTAACGACACGATTGTCGCTGTCGAAATCGCGCAGGCGCTTGCCGATGCGTTCGGCGTCTCTGTAAACGAACTCCCGCTTAGTATCGTCTTGAGTTGGATGGAGCAGAAAGCAGTTGCAATCTTCTGGACTCTTCTCTCTCTTGGCTTAAAGAATATGTATGTCGGACCTATTCTGCCTGCTTTCTTCAACGATGAAATCAAAAACAGAATCGTAGAAACTTACGACCTTCATCTAATAACTACCGCTGATGAAGATTTGAAACGCATATTAGGGAAATGAGGTTTGGGGTTATAACTTTAATAGGAGGCTTTAAGATGACAGAGAGATTACAAGTTTACAAATGCGAAGTCTGTGGTAACATTGTTACGGTGCTCCATTCAGGCAAGGGGCAACTTGTCTGTTGTGGGAAGCCGATGAAACTGTTTGTCGAAAATACCGTTGATGCCGCTTATGAGAAGCATATTCCTGTGGTTGAAAAGACTGCTAACGGATTCAAGGTCAAGGTCGGTAGCGTTGCTCATCCGATGGAAGAAAAACATTACATCGAATGGGTCGAACTGCTCGTCGGAGATAAATCGTATCGGCAGTTTTTAAAACCCGGAGATAAACCCGAAGTAGAGTTTTGCGTTAAAGCGGATAGCGTGACTGCGAGAGAGTATTGCAATCTACACGGCTTGTGGAAGAAGTAGTAGTTTGTGTGAGTCTGTGTAAGGATAAATTATGCCCGAGAGCACCATCGAGAGATTCAAAGAACTCCGCGAGGAATTGAACAAAATTGTTCAGGACTACGCGAACAGAGACATAAAACGGTTTATGAGTATTGATACGAATGCTTATCGAGCAGGCGTTTTGCCTTCTAAGACGAAAGAACTTCTTGGACTCGTTTCGTCGTTTGTCTTACGCTGTGATGACTGCGTCCTATATCATCTTATGAGATGTAACGAAGAAGGCGTGACAGACGAGGAACTGATTGAGGCGCTTACGATAGGATTAGTCGTTGGCGGCTCCATAACGATACCGCACCTTCGCTGCGCACTTAAAGCGTGGGACGAAGTTAGAAAGAAACCTCGCGAAAAGGAGAGGCGGAATGAATAAGAAGAAAAAGACTCCGTTCGTTTCTCTTATCCAGAAGATAGAGAAGACCGTAAACGACAGAGGAATGAGTGTTACCGAGAAACTTTGGAGAATCTGCGGAATCTTGAAGGAGAGTGTGCCGCATTATGACTGGGTCGGTTTTTATCTCGTTGACAGAGCCAAAAAGAACGAACTCGTTCTTGGACCGTATGTTGGCGACCCGACTGTTCATACACGGATTCCGTTCGGCAGAGGAATCTGTGGGCAAGCTGCTGCAACGAAAAAGATGTTTCTCGTTCAAGATGTCTCGAAAGAGACGAACTATCTCGCTTGCAGCGCAAAAGTCAAATCCGAAGTTGTGCTGCCAATTTTCAAAGGTAAAGAGATTGTCGGAGAACTCGATATAGATTCGCATACCGAATCGGCATTTGAAGAATCCGATACGAGATTCCTTCAGCAAGTCTGCGACATAGTTTCACAACTTTTTTAGTAGGAGATATTTGAATGGTTACAGAGTTCGACAAGAAGGCGCTTTATGCGATAAGTTATGGTGTTTATGTTGTCACTTCGCATTATGGTGGAAAGTCGAACGGACAGATTGCGAACGCTTTGATTCAGGTTACAGCCGAGCCGCCGAAAATCGCCGTTGCGCTGAACAAGAACAATCTTACGCATTCTTTTGTGGAAAAGAGTAGTGTCTTTGCGGTTTCCGTACTGGACAGTTACACACCTCTTGATTTCATTGGGCTTTTTGGGTTCAAGTCGGGTAGAGTAGAGCATAGAATCGGCGTGACAGGTGCGCCGATTGTTCTTGAGAATGCGGTCTCGTATGTTGAGGCGAGGGTTTCTAATCGGATTGATGTTGGGACGCATACGATTTTCGTCGGAGAAGTTGTTGGTGGCGGTGTGTTGAAAGAGGGTGAACCTCTAACCTATGCGGAATATCACAAGCGTAAAGGTAGGGCTCCTAAGGCTGCACCGACATACAGACCAGATGAGCCGAGAGTTCAGGAGAAGCCCGATACAACAGAGAAGAAGAAGGAGAGCACGAAAGGTAAGAAGAAGACAGGCAGATATGTTTGTAATATCTGCGGGTGGATTTACGACCCTGAAATCGGCGACCCGCAAGGTAACATACCTGCTGGTGTTCCGTTTGAGAAACTTCCTGACGACTGGCTCTGTCCTGTCTGTAACGCCGGAAAAGACCAATTCTCTCCCGAAGAATAAGTTTTTCTCGGATGATTTTTCTCAATATCTGCCGAATTCGACTTCGTCGTTATGATGGAAAAATTTCGGAAGGCATTAATGACCCCGATATGTTAATGAACCGAATTTTCGCCTTTAAAAAACTCATTCGTATCAATCCGATTCTTGCGCAGGTAAAAGGATAGATGCATCAGCGGGAAGGGTTATAGACTTGCGGTGTAACAGACCTTGGCTTTATAATTAGTCAGAAGTATGAAGTTAAGGGCGTTGATGTGGCGGCAGGGGAACGGCGAGAATTTCGCAGGATAGCGTTAGTTTTGTTGTTTGCCGTGTTTCTCCCAACGGGCGTACTTGCGATGATAAGCGTGGTAGCACAACAGCGCGAGTCGGCATTCCTTCTTACAGAAGCGCGAGAGAATGCTTTGCTCGTCGCTCATACCTTGATGGGCAGAATCGAGAGCGCGCTTATTGCTGAAGAAGGCAGAGTAAGGCGAGATTTTAATGTTTTCTGCCCCGAAGAAGCGGATATCCCCCGTTTGACCGACTTCATATCGGAGATGACGAAACGGCATCCGCTTGTTAGTTCTCCACTTCTTATCAGCGAAGACGGAAGGGTTCTTTATCCAATATCTCCCTTCGGCGCTTCCGAGACGCGGATACCAGAGCGTCCCTTCGGTGTGGAGTGGGAACAAGAAGATGTTGAGAAACAGCGCCGCATTACCGAAGCACAAGTGAGGCTCTCTCGAATCGCGCGCGGGGTTTCAAATGTTGACGAGGCTATTCGTGAGTGTTTGGACATTGCTACGGAGATTGATAGCGACGAGTTAAAAGCACTCGCGAGGTTCCTGATTGCGAGACTATCGCTAATTAGAGGTGATAAAGAAGGCGCAGGTAAGGAACTCCAATTGGTCTTTGATGCTTCTGGGGAAGCTGCCATAGACGGTGTGCCTTTGTCCGTTGAAGCAAGAGTTGTATATATTGAGCAGAAGTTTCCTGACAAGAACGGGGCAGAAAAGTTAATTAAGGAGGCGTACAAGTTTTCCGTTGAACATCCTGAAAAGTTCAGCGACTATGAGGTTTTTGAGAGACTTCTTGAAAGGCTCGACAAGAATCTTGCGTTTTACGGAATCAAGGAAGATGACGAGTTAAAACGGCTGAAGTTAATGCGCAAGGCGATAGAGGAGATTGAAGAGCGCATCGCACGGGTGCACGGTGACTTTATGCCTATATTTAGGGAATACCTTCAATCTCCTGACAACTACTCACCGAGAGAGTGCCATATAAGGCGACAGATAGGAGCAAAGACTAAAACATTTGCATATTTCGTTCTCGGACAGCGGATGCTCATAAAAAATCAAAAGATGCGTGTGATTTTCTCATATGTGCTTAACCCTGCAAGGCTCGAAGAGATTGTTCAAAGTACGGTTGCGACGATTGAGATGCAGCCTGAGATTACTATGAGTTTCATAGTCGGTGGTAAAGTCTCTACAACTATCGGAGACAAGAAGAATATAACACCTGAACTGCTCGTTGGGGCGGCCGAGACTGCGCATCCACTGCCGCCAATCAGTAGTGAGGTTTATTCCTCACATATCGGCTCTGTGCGGAGTTGGATGTTTGGAAGGTCGCTTGTAAACTTCCTCCTTGTTTCACTCCTTGTGGTTGTGTCAGGTGTCGGTGTCCTCTTTCTTATAAGAGGAATCCGCCGCGAAATAGAATTCGTGAAGATGCGTTCGCAGTTCATCTCGTCCGTTACCCACGAATTAAAGACTCCGCTTACTTCAATCCGAATGCTTGCGGAGACAATCCAATTGGGACGGATTTCTGACCCGAAGCGGCTTTCAGAATATATGGAAGTTATTGCTGCTGAATCGGAGCGCCTTTCTCGGCTTATCACGAATGTCCTCGACTTCGCACGGATAGAAGAAGGCAGAAAAGAATATAGTTTTGAAGTTGTGGATTTAAGAGAAATAGCAAGGCGTGCTGTTTCAGTATTCGCATACTATGTTCATTATGCAGGATTCGTAATAGAGTTTTCCTTTTCAGAGAAGCCTGTTTTAGTTTGGGGAGATAAAGAAGCGTTGGAACAGGTAGCGCTGAACATTTTGAGCAATGCGATAAAATATTCGGGTGATGACAAATGGGTGGGAGTTCGAGTTTTGCTTGAACAGAAAAATGGAGTGATAGAGATTGAAGACCACGGTGTTGGAATTCCGGAGTCTGAAATAGAGCAGATTTTTGAGAGGTTCTACCGCTCTTCTATCACGGCTGGGACGTACAGAACCGGGACAGGAATAGGACTTAGTCTTGTAAAAAGCATAGTTGAGGCACATAATGGTATAATAGAGGTTGATTCGGAGGTTGGAAAAGGAAGTATTTTTCGCGTAGTCTTGCCTATTTTTGAGGAGATAGAAGATGGTGAAGGTTCTGGTAGTGGAGGACGAGTTGTCAATTCTGATGGGGATGAAGGACAATCTTCAGATGGAGGGCTACGAGGTGGCAACAGCGACGGACGGCGAAAAAGCACTTGAATTGGTCGAGCGTTTCAAGCCCGATTTGATTGTGTTAGATATAATGCTACCAAAGATAGATGGTTTTGAAATATGCCGTCGTGTGAGAGAGCAGAAGTCACAAGCAGGAATCATAATCGTGAGCGTGAAGAAATCCGCATCGGATAAGGTTTATGGACTTGAACTCGGCGCCGATGACTATCTGACAAAACCTTTCAGTCTGGTCGAGTTTCTTGCGAGAGTAAAGGCAATCTTAAGAAGGCGCGGAACATCTACTCCTATTAAACGCTACAGTTTCGGAAATATCGTTGTTGATTTCGAGAACTACGAGGCAACGAAGAAAGGCAAGAAAATCGAGATGTCTCCTCGCGAATTTAAGATTCTACGCCTCTTTATCGAAAACCGCGGGCGTGTCATATCCCGTAATGAGATTCTTAACAAGGTCTGGGGATATGAAGTCTTTCCTACAACACGCACCGTTGATAATTATATAGTTAAACTACGGAAAGCGATTGAGGACGACGCGACGAATCCGAAGTGGATAATCTCCGTCCGCTCCGTCGGCTATAAGTTTACAGGATAGCAGGAATACGAGTTTTCGCTATTTGTGGGAGGATTGAATGAAGGGCAAGAAGGTAGAAGGCGGTTACTTGGTAGTTCTTGAGCGTGGGGAAGAAGTAGTCAAATCACTTACTGATTTTGTGAAAGAGAACAACATCGAGGGAGGCGAGATTTACGGTATTGGTGGTGTAAAAGATGTGGTATTAGGTTTTTTTGATACGACGAAGAAGGAGTATCTGAAGCGCCGTTTTAAGGGGAACTTCGAGTTAGTCTCTCTTGTAGGCAATGTCAGTCTTCTTGAAGGAAAGCCATTCCTTCATCTTCATTCGGCGGTCTCAGGCTCGGATTTTGCTCTGTTCGGGGGACATCTTTTTGAAGCGACTATCTCGGTAACAGGAGAGTTCTACTTCCGCATTCAGCCAAAAGTTGTGCGCAAGTTTGATTCTGATATCGGACTGAACCTCATCAAACTTTAAAAACATAAACTTTCTGCTGCTGTAATTCTACTATTTTTCTTGCGCGAAAATACTTGTTATATATCATTTTATTTTCTGTGGGTTTTTATGGAGGGAAAAAGAGTATGGAGCCTTGTGTTTTCCTTAAGGAGAATCTTTACGATGAGATAGGTCCTTCGAAAGTCGTGCACATTTACGAGCCGAAGATAGGGTTGCGTGCGATTGCTTGCATTGATAATGTCGCCTGTGGTCCTGCAATCGGCGGGATTCGTATGGCACCTGACTTGACGACGACTGAGGTATTTCGTCTTGCGCGTGGAATGACATACAAGAACTCGGCGGCGGGCTTGAAACACGGTGGTGGCAAAAGTGGCATCATCGGCGACCCCAAAAAAATGAGCCCTGCACAAAAGGAGGAGTTGATTCGAACTTTCGCGCGAGCACTCGCAACTCTGACTGAGTATATTCCAGGTCCTGACATCGGCACGAACGAGACTGATATGGCTTACATATATGATGAGATTGGCAGGGTCGTCGGCTTACCCCGTTCGATGGGCGGAATTCCTCTTGATGAGATAGGTGCTACCGCATACGGTTGCTACCATGCAGCCGTCGTTGCAGAGGAGTTCGTCAAGAAGAACCATCCGAAGTTCTCATTGAAAGGTGCTAAAATTGCCATCGAAGGGTTCGGTAATGTTGGAAGGCCTGCTGCGCTCTTCTTCCGTCAATACAAGGACACGGTTTTAGTCGCCGCATCAGATACAAAAGGCACTATCTACAATCCGAAAGGAATCGATGTTGATAAACTCATCCAGGTGAAGAGCGAAAAAGGCTCCGTTCTTGATTATCCACAAGGAGAGAAACTGCCTGTTTCAGCTTGTCTTGAAGTTGACTGCGATGTTCTTATTCCTGCGGCGAGACCCGATTCTATCAATATGTCAAACTACAACAAGGTTAAAGCAAAACTCATCGTTCAGGGCGCGAATGTTCCTGTCCAGTTTGAGGCGGAGCGCAAACTACACGACAAAGGCATCTTGAATGTGCCCTGCTTCATAGCGAACGCTGGCGGTGTCATCTGCGGTGCGCTCGAATACGCAGGTGCAACAGAATCGCAAGTCTTCCCGACCATCGAGGAGAAGATTACAAGAAACACAAGAAAGGTTCTCGAAAGAGTATTCTCCAAGAAGATGTATCCGAGAGACGCTGCGATAGCACTTGCAAAGGAGCGCGTACTCGAAGCGATGAAATTCCGCAAGATACACATTTAGACGCAGTAGAATTTCTGACACAAAAAAGCCCTGCCGTTTTTCGGCAGGGCTTTTGTTTATTTCGGCTCCTGCTCGCCTGTCGGGAGTGCTATATCAGGCGCTTTGAAATCGGGTGGGCGGTAGATTATGTCTCCAATGAGGTAGAACTCAATAGGAAGACTTTCGCTTACCAACTCCTCTTTCGTTCCGATATAGAGAACATCATATTTGATTCCATAAGTGATGTTCTCGTTAACCGTGATGAGGAGATTCATAATATTCAGAAGCGGTAAATCCTTCACAGAAAGATTCACTTTTGTATCTTGGAGTATCTCTTGCGCCTTTTTCGAGAAAAAGATGTTCATTCCTGTCACATCGCGAAGGAAATCAACACAGTCCGAAAAAGAGACCTCTTTGAAATTGACGGTTATCTTTGTCGTCTCGAGTCTTGCACAGTAGAGCTTAATGACATCTTTCGAAGAGGTAGAGTAGTCAAGGATAGGAGGCTTGCTTGCTTCTGCTTCTGCCACTTGCTTGATGAGGTTGATAATGAGTTCGCGGAATTCTTCGTCGGTCAATCCGCCTGATTCATCCTGCGCTTTAAGTGAAACGGAAAAACCGAAAAACAGCACACAGGAAACTATTAGACCGCCGAACAGAAATAGTCTCATTTTCGGTCCTCTACCTCTTGTTTAATTTTAAATATAACACATAATCAAGCAGGTTGCAAATTTCGGTCGATTCTGTGTCTGTTCTGCCGTATTTAAAATAATAGGTCTGGATGGATTACTTCTTCTCGGCAAGAAACATCTTCCATTTTTCATAGTCGGTGCCGTAGTCTTTCCCGCTTATCTCTTTCAATGCATCGTAAGCGGCTTTTTTCAAACTCTCCTCGTCTTCTTTGAGAAGTTCAACAAGAGTAGGAAGTGCGGATGAGATGCGTTGCTGTTTGATCGTCCAACATAGAGATACTCTGAGTTTTGTTGGAGTATTTTTGTCAGAAAGAACGGAACAGAACGCTTTTATGGCGGTTTCCGTTCCAATCTGCGCTAATGCGAGTGCGGCATTCTCGCGCAGACGCAGAAGCGAATCGTCATCTTTTTTCTTACAAGATGAACCGTCTAAAACTCTTGAAAGTGGTTCGATGCAAGAGTCGAAATGGAGGATAGAAAGAGATTTGATAGCGGAGCGGCGTAAGATGATGTTCGCTTCTGGGTTTGTTGCGAGTTTGGCGAGTGGCTGAACCGCATCTGGATGCATACTGTAGCCGAGTGCTGTGGCTGCGGCAGATGCTACGGAATAAGTACGGTCTTTAAGAGCCTCCTCAAGTGGCTTAACAACATCGGCACCTCCGAGGATTCCCAAGAGAGTAGCGGCGTTGCGTCTTACAGCGGGAGATTGGCTTTCTTTCAGTGCCCTTAACAGTTCATCTATCATCGGTTTGCCGACTTCACAGATTCCGACTTGCGCGGTCAGACTGTCGTAGCCCGCTTCGACCAAATAGCGTTCTGCCTCATCGGAACCGAAATGAGCAAGCCCCCAAGCAGCGCAGAGTTTTACCCCCTTTCTTTCTGTGTTGTCAGATGAAATCGACTTGAACAGTTGTTCGAGAAGTGGTTTAGAATCTTCTTTTTTCAGCCAGCCGAGCAGGACGGCTGCCATATCTTGGGCAATCCAGTTGTCGTCTCTGACTTTCTCTTTGAGAAAATTGTAGCCCTCCTCGAATCCGAGATTAGCGAGAGCGTAAGCAGCGACGATCTGCACCTGTGGAACAGGGTCGTTCTTGAATGAGTCTCTTATCTCATCAAGAGCGGATTTGTCTTTTGCGCGTCCAAATGCAGCGACCGCATTGTAGCGACAGCGCTCACTTTCACTCCGTAGCCCTTTAATGAGGAATTTTTTTGCTTCCTCGTCACCGCATTTTAACAACAGACAAGCGCACCAATACCGTGTGTCCTCGTCGCTTGTGGTCTGAAAGATTCTCTTAACCGCAGGAGGTATCCTCTTATCGTCGTAGTTGAAGAGTTGATTAAGGGTAGCACTCCGAACGACATAATCGTCTATTTCGAGTTTGCGTAAAAGCCTCTCGATATGACCCGAATCCTGTTCTTTTTTCGCCTCTTCCTCACAAAACACAGTTGAACAAACCAGAAGACTTAAAAGGAGAAAGACGATAGCACGCATAGTAGCCTCCTATTTACTACCGAGAATTCTTTTATCATCGGCGAGTTTTATGCCTTTGATGAGAATCCGTAACTGTTCGGGATTCGTCGAATAGGCATAGGCAGTCTCTTCCGAAATGAAGGAGTTTTGTACCAGTTTCGCAAGTGCCTGATTGAATGTCTGCATACCTTCATTCTGTGAAGCGCGCATAAGTTCGACGAGTTTTTCGTCCTGCCTTTCGAGGATGAGTTTTTGTGCGGTCGGATTGATGATGAGTATCTCCTGCACGGGAACGAGCTTTACTCCTTCCTTGATAGAAGGTAGCAACATCTGACAAACAACGAATCTCAAGTTGAACCGTAGGCTTGCTCGTATCTGGTGTTCTCGTTCGGAAGGAAAGAGTGCTATCATTCGCTCGAGAGTTTGTGGTGCGGAGGATGCGTGAAGAGTGCCGAAAACGAGATGTCCTGTTTCAGACGCTGTCAGAGCAGTCTCTACCGTTTCCGCATCGCGCATCTCTCCGATGAGAATCACATCAGGATTCTGACGAACAACCGTTTTGAGAGCGCGTTTTAGGTTCTTTACATCAATGCCGACTTCGCGCTGGTTGATGAAACTCTTTTTATCCGTGTGGAGATACTCGATAGGGTCTTCAATGGTGATTATATGACAACGACGGGTCTCATTTATGTGGTCAATGATTGAGGCAAGAGTGGTAGATTTTCCTGTGTTCGTAGGACCTGCAACTATGACGAGTCCTTGCCGTAACTGTGCAATCTTGCGCATTACTTCCGCTTCAAGATGGAGTTCCTCAAACGACGGGATAATAGTCTGCACGCGCCGTGCTGCAACAGAGATTGAACCGCGCTGCCTGTAAATGTTCACTCTGAAACGACCAACTCCTGACATCGAATATGCGAAATCTATATCGAGTTCTCTCTCAAACCTTCTCTGTTGCTCTTCTGAGAGAATCGAAAAAGCCAGCGACCTTATAGAATCGTTATTAAGCGGGTCTGCATCGAGCGGACGGACTTTTCCAGCGACTCGGAATATAGGAGGCGAACCAACTTTAAGATGTAGGTCCGATGCGCCTAACTTCTCCATCATCGCAAATAACTGCTCGATTCCTTCGTATCCCATCACGGCAATCCTCAATTTACTGAAAAAAGATTTTATCCTTATCTTCTGCAAGATTCAATCGAGACCATAAATTATCCATCTCGACATTTAGTCTCTAACTGATAAAGCGATGAATTGAGGAAGTAAAAGGCAAATTGAGAAAAGTCAAAGAACAAAAAAACGCAAAATAAGAAAAAGAAAGAGAATCGAAAGAATTATTTTGGGTCTATTTACTGACTATTTCGTAAGTTCGCCTTTCGTGACAGTCTCCCAATTCTCCCCTTCCTTGACTTTTACTGCATCTATAGAACCGTCACACCGTAATACGACGATTACATCTTGATGTCCATCGCCTGTTCCGCCCCTCTTGTAATCCTTATCCGCAGCGAGAAGATGTCTGCCACTGTCGTGAGAGACTTGTTCTTTGGAGTAAGCGTAAGAACAAGTTTCAGGTCTCAGTGTAACCTTTCCGGTATCAGGGTCTACATCTGGCACTTTCACTCTCGCCATAGCAGGACACTTCATCAAAGAGACTGCCGTTCCTTTCACGTTGTCATAAAGCACTTGCCAGTGCTGATACGCTTCCGCGTTATCTCCGGCGAACGGAAAACTCTGCCCACCGATGCAATAGTCATAACAAGCTTTGTAGAGGTCGCCCAGTATCTTCTTACAGGCAGTTTCAGTCGCACGCCCAAGCGCAGAACTGAACGATACTGCTGCAATTGAGATGAGAATGCTTAAGATGAGGATAACGACGAGGAGTTCAATAAGAGTAAATCCTTTTTTCATTTTATCTTCCTCCAAACCTACTATAATTATATCATATTGTCACAGTTTTGTCAAGGTTTCTGTAACGATTCTGTCAAAAAATTGTAAAAACACCGTCCGCGCTATCTTCTCCTCAAAACCGTTTTCAAAATTTCAAGAGTAATTGTACAGACTTTAATCGTCATTGTCAAACTATTGTTTCAAAAGAGAAAAGATTTTTTGACCTACTTGCGGGTTTTAGGTTCTACTATTTTATCGTGTTTGTATAATGGCAAAAAAGAGTCTCTGTTAGGAGGGCTATTATGGAGCGGGACGAGTTGAAAAGAATTTGTGAGAAGGTTCTGTCACTTGTACGCGCCCCAGAAGCCGAGGTGCTTGTGAACGCATCCCGCAGCAGTTTGACCAGATTTGCTAACAACCAGATCGAGCAGAATGTAAACGACTCAGGAGTTTCAGTCAGTCTGCGGGTAATCGAGAACCGTAGAGTCGGGAGGGCAAGTTGCAATATGCTTGATGATGAAGCGCTTGAGCGAATGGTGCGCTCTGCGGAAGAGATGACGAAGTTTGTTCCAGAAGACCAAGAGTATCTTCCGCTTCCTGAGCCACAGCATTACGAGAAACTCGATGCGTTCGTTGAGGCGACTGCGAAGGCGACTCCGAAAGACCGTGCAGAATCTATCGGTGGTTTTCTAAAACGCGCAAGAAGGCAGAAGGTGACTGCAGCAGGAATCGTTTCCACGGGAGATTCTGCTGTGGCTTTGGCAAACAATAAGGGAGTTTTTGCATACCACCGACAGACGCAGGCTGATTATTCGGTTACTGTGATGACGGACGGTTCCGCAGGCTGGGCGCGAGAGTTAGGGCGTGATTTTTCGGCGATTGATTTCGATGGGGTATCAGAGCGCGCACTCCGTAAGGCTCTTGACAGCCGTAATCCGAAGAAAGTCGAGCCCGGGGAATACGATGTTGTGCTTGAGCCGGCAGCAGTCGCTGATTTGGCTGTTTTTCTTTCGTGGCTTGCGTTTGGCGCTTTACCCTTCATTGAAGGACGTTCGTATCTTTCAGGCAAACTCGGTGAAAAAGTTTTTGACGAGAAACTGACGATAGACGATGATGTTTTCCATCCGCTTTCAGGCGGAATGCCTTTCGATTTCGAAGGGATGCCGCGCAAAAAAGTCCGACTTATCGAGAAAGGAGTCGCTAAGGCTGTAGTTCACTCGCGCAAGACCGCAAAGAAGATGAATACGGAGAGTACAGGACACGGATTGCCTGAACCGAACTCTTCAGGACCTCTACCTCTTAATCTGGTGATTCATCCAGGGGAGTCTTCCCTTGAAGAGATGATTGCCTCAACTGAGCGAGGTATTCTCGTTACTCAATTCCATTACACCAACACGATAGACCCTATGAAGATGGTTCTCACGGGGATGACTCGGAACGGCACATTCTTTATCAAGAACGGAAAAGTAGCGTATCCAATCAAGAACTTGAGGTTTACCGAGAGCCTTGTGAAAGCGTTTTCGAACATCGAAACCATAGGCAAGACTTTACACCGGGCCGAAGGGTTCTTCGGTGGCGGACCTGTTGTTCCTGCGATGAAGATAAAGAACTTTCGATTCACTTCACTCTCTGAGTCGACATAGAGAAACGAGAGCGAGAGAATTTAGGAGGGATGATAGATGAAGGAGTTAGCGTTATTTGGAATTGGTTGTGCGAAGAAATTCGGTGCGTCTTACGCTGACATCCGCATAATCCACGCAAAGAACGAGAGTATCTCACTGCGGAACGGGATGGTTGGCGGAATCGACCGTTCAGAGACTCTTGGATTCGGTATCCGTGTGCTTGTAAATGGTGCCTGGGGTTTTGCCGCTTCATCGAGGGTTGAGAAAAAAGAGATTGAAAGGACGGCGAAACTCGCCTGTGAGACTGCACGCGCATCCGCCTCTCTCAAACTCAAAGGTGTCACTCTCGCAGACGAGCCGGTTTACGATGAGAAATGGCAAACGCCTTACATAATCGACCCGTTCAAAGTCCCGCTTGAAGAGAAACTCTCGTTTCTGTCGAGAATTGACGAAGTTCTGCGCAAAAACGACAAAATCAAGGTTGCGCATTCGTGGATGGATTTCTTCTTTGAGCATCAGTATCTTGCAATCAGTTCAGGTACATTCATAGACCAGACTCTTATGCGCTCGGCGGCGGGCTATTCTGCAACCGCTGTTGATAAGGGCGAAGTTCAACGGCGTTCATATCCATCTTCGCATGGTGGAATCGCTAAGACCGCAGGTTATGAGATTATCCGTGGTTCGGATTTGCTCGAAAACGCTGAAAGGATTCGTGACGAGGCTGTCGCGCTTTTGACAGCGGAACCTTGCCCAAGCGGTAAATACGATACTATCATTGATGGAACGCAACTCGCTTTACAGATTCACGAATCCTGCGGACACGCCGTCGAACTCGACCGCGTTCTCGGCTCGGAAGCGAACTATGCAGGCACATCGTTCCTGACTCTCGATAAGTTAAATAAACTCAAATATGGCTCGAAGATTGTCAACCTCGTGATTGATGGAACGATTCCTGGCGGTCTTGCAACGGTCGGTTTTGACGATGAGGGAGTGCGAGCAGGAAGGTATTATATTGTGAAGGATGGGCTGTTTGTTGGATACCAGACGAACAGGGAGTTGGCGAAAGTCGCTGGCGAGAAGCGCTCCCGAGGCTGTTGTCGTGCGGACGGTTACTCTAATCTCCCAATGATTCGTCAGAACAATCTGTCGCTGTTGCCCGGCGATTGGGAATTCGAAGCCTTGCTTGAAGATACACCTGGCGGTGTTTATATGGTGAACAATAAAAGTTGGTCAATAGACCAACAGAGACAGAATTTCCAGTTCGGCTGCGAGATAGCGTACGAAATACTCCCTGGTGGGAAGTTAGGCAAGATATATAAAAACCCAACATATCAGAGTAATACCGTGCAGTTTTGGAACTCTTGCGACGCCATTTGTAATGAAGATTGGTGGCGCCTGTGGGGAGTTTTGAACTGTGGAAAAGGGCAACCGCCGCAGACTGCGGAAATGAGCCATGGCGCAGCGCCTGCTCGCTTCCGCAAACTGAATATCGGCATCGCCCGCTAAAAAATCGCAGGAAGACTCTAACGATATTTAGCGGATAGGAAAGGGAAGCAAGCGAAGATAGATTATATCAAATGTAAGTGAAGCGAATCTTACTATCTTGTTGCCTGAAAGAGGGTGAATAAGCCTTTTTCCGATTCTGGACTCCTGCCTATACTTTACGGCGACGGCTCTGGCGGCAACCGTTATGTGGAACAGGAGTTCTGTCTTCGATTGCTCGAATCGTCAAGCCTGCCGCCGCGAGCGCTCTAACAGCAGGTTCCCTCCCAGGACCAGGTCCTTTGATTTTTACTTCAACTTCGCGGACACCTAATTTGACAGCCTTTTGAGCGCAAGCTTCCGCCGCACGTTGAGCGGCAAACGGCGTTGATTTTCTTGAACCTTTGAAGCCAACCATTCCACTACTTGTCCAGCAGATGACTTTGCCTTCGGTATCGGTGATAGTAACTATAGTGTTGTTAAATGTGCTTTGTATGCAAACTATACCCTTTGCAGGTGCCCTTCTTGCCTTCTTAGTCTTTCCTTTGTATTTCGCTTCTACCATCTTATATCGCCCCTTACTGAGTTTTAACCTTTTTGCGCTTTGACGGATGGCTTCTTTGCAACCGTCTTGCGTGGACCTTTGCGTGTCCGCGCGTTCGTTCTCGTCCTTTGTCCGCGAACAGGTAACCCAACAATGTGCCTCACTCCACGGTAACAGCGAATCTCCTTCATCCGCTGTATGTTCTGCGCTATCTCTCTCCGCAACGCACCCTCGATTTTGAAATTACTCTCAATGTATGATGAGAGTTTTGACAATTCCTCCTCTGTAAGCGCCTTCACGCGCTTTGTCCCATCAATGCCACATTTCTCAACCGCTTCAAGCGCACGCGTCTTCCCAACTCCATAAATATATGTCAATGCAACCCAAGTCTGCTTGTTCGCAGGAACATCGACTCCACAAATTCTCGGCATAACAGACTCCTAACAATAATCGAAAGGAAATAAAAATATACAATATCGCCACAACACAGTCAAGTTTAATCCTGACAAAAATGGACGGTTCTCTAATCCTCTCCGCGAACCGAACCAGTCTTCCTTATCGCTTTTATGGTTTCACTTCGAGAGTTTTCGCAACTGTTGATGCTGAAATAGAAGAATCATACATTGCTGTCACAGTCGTGCCGGCGTGGTTTGCTCTTCCTTCGCGTGTTGCGGTCAGTTTATAGGTTATTTCGGTTACGCCCTCCAGTTTGTCAAGATAGAAGAAAACCACAGCATCGCCCAATTTGTAATCGGAGATTTTCCCGCTATGTTTCAGTTCATCGAGCGATTTTACATCCACATCAGCGTTCGCAGGAATCCGCTCCTCGACGACGAGATAGGGAAACGGTTTCTCACTTGAGAGTCTGAGAGAGACGGAGAACGGCTCATTGACAGCGACGGAATCAGGCGCCGTGCGTTCGACCTTGACTGCGGCAGCGGTCTTCGGCAATGGCAGTCCCCACTCGCTCGACACAAGGATGGCCGACGCTTTCAAAGCGCCGTCGTATGCGACTACTATTTCATTTTCGCCGTTTGTGACGAACGGAGTGATTTCCAGACAACGCAATTGCGTAGCGGAGAGATATGGGTCTTGAGGGTCAATCGCAACTTCCGCAACCGTTTTTCCGTTCACCGTTACGGTGACTTTCGACGGGATTTCTTTTTCGAAAGCACCTGTCTTAAGAAGCGCTCTTACGGCAGCCTGCGTGCCCATTGTGTTGTGCCACGCACCCCAAGCTTCCCTCGTTGCAAGCAAATATGTCACTCCCTCTCGCAGAAAACCGTCGTAACGCTCTGGGTCAATCTCAAAGAGGAGTTCGAGAATGCGAGCATTCACCTCAATCATACCGCCGAAAGCGTGGTACCAGTGAGGTTCCCAGTAGCCTTTCCGTTTGAGTGTGATGAGAAAGTTGACCGATTCATCAAGCAACTTGCGGAGTTCTTTATCATCCTTTGCGCACGCGTAATTGAACAGTCCGCCGACAGCATTCGCGACTGCAAGCGGCTCCTCAGGACGCTCCTTCAAATAAGATACCATTTTATTCTTTAGTTCTGTAATGTCGTTCTCGTATTTCTTTGCGGTTTCAGGAGCAAGTGAGAAGACTGCGCCTACGAGGACATAGAAGAGTTCGGCGGATAGAGCCTTATCGGTTTTTTCGTTGGTGACTTCCCAGAAGAATGCGCCTTTGGATGACCATAAGCCGTCGGCGTTGCGCGATTTCAGGATGTATTCAATTGCGGTTTCAAGAGATTTGTCGGAGACAGGAATATCTGCGTTGCGAATCTCGGTGAGAGCGCGGAGTGCGTAGGCAGTGAGGTAAAGGTTTGGCCCTCCGACAACTGCTTGACCTTGCTGCGCTGTTGCGTCTGCAAGATAGAACCAGCCCCAGCAGCCTTCCTGATGCTGCATAGCACAGAGCCGAGCGGCAGCGTAGCGGAGTCTCATTTCGAGAGTGAGAAGTTTGTCAGAAGGCATCTTAGTCTTGCGTCCGTATTCGAGGACGGCTACATTTATAAGCGCGGCGGATGCTGTCTGTTCTACACAGCCGTGCGGATAGCGCGCCATCGCTTCAAGCCCCCGAAGCGCTGGAAAGACATTCGGGAAACTAACATTCAGAAAAACAGTGTGATAGATAGCCTTGTCACTTAAGTTTGTGGATGCTCTCCATTGTGCATTTTTGTCTAATGCGCCTTTGATTGTTGTTACAAGTGGCTCGCCGATAGGACGGACGAAAATAGTCTTTGTTTCCGAGTCAACGAACCGTTCGCTGTCAACCGAGACGGTGAACTTATTATGCCCGCAGATGCGTGCGCGGATGTCCCATTCGACAAATGAGGATTCTCCTTTCGGAATGCTTAATGATATTTCTTTTTGGGAAACGACTTCAAAGTCTTCGGAGTTAAGAGCAACCTTAAAAGTAATGTCACTCTCGGAAAAGTTGCGGACGAGCGCGCCGATGCGGAGAGTGTCACCTATCGTGAGAGTCGCAGGCAAGGCAGAACTGATGAAGAGTGATTGCCTTACTTCAATCTCTCTGCGGAGAAATCCGATATTCCCTGATTTGTCCGTTGCAACGATGGATAACTGCTGTTTCGTAATAGAGTCGGGTATAGTGACACTCAATTTGCAGATGCCGTTTTTCGTTACCAAAAGCGGCTCCCACAAGGAGGTCTCAGGAAAAGAGTTTCTGATTGTAATGACTTTTTGCGGCTTCTTTTCCGCTTTTGCAGCCCCTCCTACAAACGCTTCCTTCATTCCAAATTCAGCCTTATTTAATCCCTCTGAGCCGAAAGATTTTTCCTCCGATTTTTCTTGCGCTGGTGATTCTGGTGCGTCTTTTGCGGCTTTTTGTACGGCAGAATCGGCCATAGGCTCACCCGTTTTTCTCTCTGATTGGGATACGAATTCGCCGGGCTCCTTGTATCCCCAGTTACAGTATGCAATGTCGCGCCAGGGATTGCCCCAGTTTCTATCGACGACGGGCCAGGTTAAGACGGCGGCGCCACCTGATGCGATGACCTTTTTCTGCGGATTGTAGAAATGCTCCTCAGGAGTTTTGAGAAATGGGTCGAGAAGGGAGATGACTGCGGAGTCGACAATGACGGCGCCGATGCAGGCCTCCTCTTTTGCGTTTTCGAGTTTCACAGTAAAATCCACTTTCTCGCCGGGCTTCACCTGCGGTTTAAGATCCTCGACGGTGAGTTTAATTGTTTTGTTTGGATGAAATGTGATATGTTGTCCTTCTGTAACAAAGCCGACATTTTCAACCGAGAGTTTCTGGTCTTTTTCTATTACCGATTTCTTAACGACACAGCAGTAAAGGTTGCAGAGCATAGTACCCCAAGTAGGCGCGGCAATTTTGCCTTTCGCATAGTATTTGTCGCCGTCTTTTTCAATCGGAATCGTAGTAGCAAGAACAAGCGCGCCCGAAATGTCCGTCAAATCCAGATGAACGACCTTCTCTACGGGTATGTAATCAGGGTTGAAAGAGAGAACTATCTCAGCCTCAGCGCCCATTCCTTTCGGCGGCTCTTGAGCCTTCGACACAAGAGGCTTCCACTCTTGATACGGAATTACACGCGAACCGAGCGGTTCCGCCATTATCGGACTTCTCAAAACTGCGTTCGCACCCTGCTTCCTCATTTTGAATGTGAATGTCGCAACCCCTTTTTCATCAGTCTTAGATTCGCATTTCTCATTGAATTCCGCGACTTCGAGAACGAGCGGGATGTTTACAGCAGGCTTTCCGTCTAAATCGGCGACCTTTGCGAGAATCTGCACGGTTTCACCTTCTATGTACGAATCTTTGTTCTAATTCAAGAACACCACGAAACGGACGCTCAGTGTAGACGACATCGAAATCAATCTTATCGCTGCGTCCGTAGGAATCGGTAGCCAACAGTCTGATTTTGAACTCCTGCTCCTTGGCAAGCTTTGAGCGGAAGGAGTCCAAGTCTTCTTTTCTTGAGAGAAAATGAATAAACACCAGTCTCTTTCTCCGAAAACTTCCGTGCAAAAATCTCTTTACCTCGTGAGTCAATGACCGAAAGAACAAGTACTGACGATTTTATTTTCCCACCAGAGAAGTAGGAGATTTTGACTTCAAGCGGAAGACTTTCCTGCGTTTCAGTTAAGTATCTCTTGAGATTATGCTCAATCTTAAGAAGCGGAGGAACAAACCGCTCAATGCGAATAGAGGTAGTCTCGATGGCTTTCTGATAAAGCACTACGAGTCTATAATCGCCTTCCTTCATATTCTCAGGAAGCAGGAGCTCGGCAGCTCCTACTCCAAACTCATTAGTCGTCACATAACAGCCCGAATAGACTTTCTTACTGCGGTCTTTGAGAAGAAGTTGGACTTTCGTGTTCGGAACGGGCGAGTATTCGCCTTTGAGATGCCAAGCCAAGATTCGAGCGAGAATGCGTTGTCCGGGATTGTAAACGCCACGGTCAGTATATACATAAAGGTGCTCGGTCTCGAAACTCACAGTGCGGGAATTGCAACGGAACGACTTCACAACGGAGAATTTTCTCCCGCCGTCTGTAAGCGTTGCAGCGATAGTGTGTGTACCGTCACTGCCAGGTTTGTAATCGAAAATACAAACTCCGTTGTCATCCGCCTTGCCAATGACTTTATCGCCGATTTTTACTTCAGCGCCTCTTGCAGGTATGAAATCAGGCTTCAGCAGAACCAAATGAATCTTGGTCGAATCGGACGCCCAGATTTGATAGGGATAATTGATGATTAGAACTAACGGCTCGGACTTCTCTTCGGACTTCTCCTTGTCTTGTCCATATAAGAGTGACGGAAATAAAAGCGGTACGCTGAAGCTGAAAAAGATAAGCCAGAGTAAAAAATGATGATTGAAACAAAAACTCATATCCATCTACGACGCCTCCAAAACTTTCACCATTGTTAATTAAGCTTAATTTTCCGCTTCAAGGTTCATATTTTCATTTTCCTTTGACTGTTTTAGAAGAGAACAGTATATTAGATTTTCAAAAAGGGCGGTTAGCTCAGTTGGTTAGAGCGCTACCTTCACAAGGTAGAGGCCGCTGGTTCGAGTCCAGCACCGCCCAGTTTTTGTTCTGATTTGCACTCATTCATCATTGCGCGGTCATCTGTCTTACAACACTTGATTTCCTAATCTTTGTGGGCAGTCGCGTAATCTTTAATGCGTTGTGCCAGTTTTTCAGGCGTTTTCAAGATAAATTTAACACCCTTGACCTGTGATGGAAAAGGGATTGAAACAACGCCTTACGGCGATGGATTAGTTTCGAGTTAGAGGGTGAGGAAGAATTGGTAGTGACAGAAATATAATCTTCACTTCTTGAAATATTTTGTAATATAGATGAGGCTACACTGAATCCGATTGGGTCGAGCCGTGAAACAAACCACGCTAACGGAAAGACATACTGGTTTGGCGTCAACGCAGAAGCGATGAAACCGAATCTATGTCCGAAATCAATAGCCTCTGTTGGTAGGCTATCCCACTTCCCATCAAGCCGCAGAGAACTCATAAGGGTAGCAAGATGGGGTGCTGAAAGCCTCGATAGACCTGCCTGTGCTAACCTTAAGGTTATATAGATGAACCAACGGAAAAGTGCAGGCTTGGGGACAAAGAGTCTCTCCTTTAAGTGATAGAAGACTCTCCATTGCCAGAGAGGCTCTAAACTCCTTTTCAGTCGGCTCTATGACAATAAAGGCAAGATTTTTCAAGGTCATTTCTTCCCCAGTGCTGTCATTAATCTGTCTATGAACATTAGGTCAAGAGTGTTATCTGCAGTTGATATAACTCTATGAACTGCTATCCCTATCGCGAAAAGAGAATGAACTCTTCTTGCCTGAGCACTTGATTTGATTTTCACATATGAGGGATGACCACTATTGATGACTACCTTATTGCCTTCTACCCACAATAAGTTCACCTTTTCAGGAGCGAAGGAAAAACTTATCATAGGACCACAGCGGGCTGTCCGACTTATAGGACCTGCTTTTTTCTCGCTTATCACCTGGTTTTCTATAAGTGCTTCCCCTGTAGCTTCTTCCCTCGTCTAATGGCGCTTTGACAGGTTTATTCGACTTCACGCCGTCTCCGAATGGAAAGGTTACTTCTGCGCCCTCGTGAGTATCGGTATTCAGAATACCGTAAGCGCTCGGTTGTAAAACCGTCTTTTTCGTACGGAAGCCGAGTTATAACCCTATCTACAACATTAAAACTAATCTTTGCACCTACACCTGCAAACCCAATACCTTGTCCTCGAGTCTTAAGCCCCGCGGCGAAGTCATGATATTCGTCGAATTGAGAAGCGGTCATTCCTTCCCCATTGTCACTGACAATAAGTATCTTTTTAGTAGCATCGTAACTTATGGAAATGTTGGTAGCCTTTGTATCTAATGCGTTAGCCACGAGCTCAACAACTACTGCTTCATCTACTTCGCAGTTTCTGTCCCGCATTCTGAACACCGCATTCAGTAGTCTCCTCCTGCCCCGAATCTTGTTTTTCAACTTGAATGAATTTTAGGATAAGATACGGACAGAAAGACACAAAATCTATGCAAGACTACGGTTTCATCGTATACGAAGTTTTCGGTCGCAAAGTTCGAGTTTCAAATAGAAGCGGTTAGTTATCCGAGAATCTTTTCAACCTCTTCGGCGTCCAACTCGGTAACGAGCGGGATTCCGCTGATTTTCGCCGCCTGCGGAGTAAGTGCTGCGATGTCGTTTCTCGTTATGTATTTTAGTGCGAACTTGCGAGCGCCACACATCAATTGCCTTAATCCTTGCGCCAGTCTTTCAAAATATGTGTATAACGCAATCGCAGAAGTCGGGATTTTCTCGTAATCTTTGCCGTATTCGCGTTTCAGATGTTCAGCGGTTATGAAGATGGATTCTCTTGTTTTTCCGTAGCGCTCGAAGAAGACAGGGATATTACCGCTTGCGATGAGGTTTCCTATGGTTTTGCCGACCATCGCCGCTGCAAGAGGTCCTCGTGCCATACCAATCGCCTTCACATAAGGCGCGCAGAGTGCGAACCCCTTAAACATCTGGTCTTCGAGAACGAATCCGCTTGCAAGCACTATGTCAGGCACATACTCGCCCTTCTTTGCCAATCTTTCGCAATACTGATAGAGAAGAGACCACAACTCGATTCCTGGAACGCCCCATTCGTTCATCATCCGCCAAGGGCTCATTCCTGTGCCACCGCCTGATGCGTCAACCGTCAGATAATCAATCTTTGCGAGAGAAGACCATTTGACTGCGCGTGCAAGGTCAGCAGGACGATAAGCGCCTGTTTTAAGGGAAACGAACTTCGCCCCTGCCTTGCGCAGTTCTTCAACGCGCTTTATGAGACCTTCCTCCGTAGCCATACCGACACGAGAATGGCGCTCGAACTCGGTGAAGACGCCTTTTTTGAAATCTTCTACAATCTTTGGGTCGAGCGGGTCGGGTAGAACGATATAGCCGCGTTTTTTCAAGAGTTGTGCCTTCTCAAGACTCTTTATCTTTACTTCTCCCCCGATGTCTTTTGCTCCCTGCCCCCATTTCAACTCAACCGCTTTAACGCCCAATTTCTCAATCGCATACTCCTGCACACCAAGCCTCGTATCCTCAACATTAGCCTGAAGAACTATCTCGCCGTAACCGTCACGCTGCCATTCCTTATACAGTTTCACGCGCTTTTCGAGCTCTGGAGAACGGACGACTCTGCCGTTTTTGATTTCCGATTTCTCGTCCATACCGCAGACATTTTCACCGATTGTGAGGACCGTTCCTGAAATTGCCGAGCCGATTGCAAGTCCTTCCCAGTTCTGCAAAGCGACATTAGTCGAACCGAGACCTGGAATAACAATCGGTAAACGCATTTTGATTCCGTCACCCTGTCCGAGTTTCGTCTCAAGATTCACATTCGGGAAGATTGCCTTGTCTGAATCCGCTTCGATTCCTACTGCACCAACAGTCGTCCCCATTATGTTGAAATGGGACAAATCAACAGGATAATCCTTCTGTCCTGCCGTCGTGATGATTCCGAATGGCTGTGGGTATATGCACTCATGTCCGCGATATGCGCTCTTTCCAATCTCGCACATACCGATACAGCCATCAACACAAGTGACGCACATCCCACTTATAGGACACCAATCGCCTCCTGTCCTATTTTTCGTCAGCGTCGCCGCTGTCGCATTATACCTTGTTAGTGTCATCTCCTACCTCCTTTCCTCTATGAGTTTTCAAACTTATTTTCTATATGTGGTGTGGCCTTCCGGACCAACGCTTTCAGAACATTTTACGCAGATGGGGCAAGTCTCAACCACAGCGAGATTCAAGCAACCTCCACAAATCCCTTCAACCAACTGTCCTGCTCTACAGGCGCGCATACAGACAGGACAAATCCACTCACAGCCGTTGCAGTTGCGACATTCAGCAGGTGTCTGCTCAAACGCTGTACCCACCTTTCGTGATGTACCTCGTCCGACAAATCCGATTCCGCCTGACTGCATCTGCTCCTTACAGTAACGCACGCACAAGCCGCAGAGAATACAACCCCTGTCTTTGATTTTGAACCGTACCTTCGTAACACCCATATTCGCAGCCATATCTTGCAACACTTTAGAATTCGGGCAACTCGAAAGCAATAATTCGAGAATTACTTTCCTTATCTTCTTCACTCTCTCGGAGTTGGTCAAAACGACCATATCATCAGAAGCAGGTAGCGTGCAGGAAGCGTCAAGTGTTGAGCGTTTGCCACGAACTATCTCAACCAAACACAGGCGACAAGCCCCATAAGGCGACAATCCCTCGTGATAGCAAAGAGTGGGAATAACGATACCCATCTCTTTTGCCGCTTCCAAAACGGTCGTCCCCTTCGGGACCCTTACCTTTATTCCATCAATAGTTAACTCAACCATATCCGCCATAACTTCGTCTCCTATGAAACTATCACCGCACCGAACTTACAATTATCACGACACAGTCCGCATTTTATACATTTCTCTTTATCAATCCTGTAAGGCTCTTTCTTCTTGCCTGACACCGCCTTCGTCGGACAGACTTTCGCACACTTGCCGCAACTCTTACATTTCTTCTCGTCGATGCTGAATGTAATAAGTGCCTTACAGACGCCTGCTGGACACTTCTTGTCGCGGGTGTGCGCTATGTATTCGTCCCTGAAATATCTGATTGTGGAAAGCACAGGATTCGGCGCAGTCCGTCCGAGCCCACAAAGCGAACCCTCCTTGATAACTTCTCCAAGTTCTTCAAGAAGCGCGATGTCACTTTCCTTGCCTCGCCCTTCAGTTATATCCGTCAGAATATCAAGCATCCTATCTATTCCTTCACGGCAGGGAACACATTTGCCACAAGATTCTTCAGCCAAGAATTTCATAAAATACCGAGCGACATCAACCATACAGGTCGTCTCATCCATAACAATCATACCGCCTGAGCCCATAATCGAACCCGCTGCGGTAAGCGATTCATAATCAACTGGAATGTCGAGATGCTTCTCA
>Ga0123519_10001023_pt1 | contig 48845 bp, 45 predicted proteins | sample YelNatPaOPRAMG02_FD_87396 | JGI IMG/M metagenome (GOLD analysis project Ga0123519, IMG submission 87396) | Hot spring microbial communities from Yellowstone National Park - Yellowstone National Park OP-RAMG-02 (version 2) | ecosystem: Environmental > Aquatic > Thermal springs > Hot (42-90C) ...
AAATTTGTTAGATTCGTTTCCATTCGTTTTATTCGTGTTTCTTGGCAAAGAAAAAGTAGAATTTAAAAGAATTTTATTATAAAATTTGTTAGATTCGTTTCCATTCGTTTTATTCGTGTTTCTGGCCCCATCGTCTAGCGGTTAGGACGTGGCCCTCTCAAGGCCAAAGCAGGGGTTCGATTCCCCTTGGGGCTATAAACTCGCTTCGCAAATTTAAGAGTGTCCTTGCGAATTTTTATTTCTGGCCGCGTAGGCGAAGGCGAAAAAGTATTTTTTCCAGCTTTCGTCAGTTGAGCCGTAGGTGTTGTCAAAGACAAAGTAGTCTATTAAAGCTTCTCTTACCCGCAGGATTTCTTTTAGGCGGTGAACATTTTTCTGGTCAGCAATGGTTAGATCAAGCAGTTCCAGGGCTCTTTCAAAGGCCTTGCGGCTGTATTCGGGATTACGTTTTCGCCAGCTTAGGGCTCGTTCTACTTCGCTTCCCACATTGGCCATTTGCTCAATTAAACTCAATTCCTTCCACCGCCCTGCGGCTAGTTCTTGGTGTTGGTAATTCATGTTTTGATCAAATTGTTTACAATGTTAATTATTTTTTCTTTAATTTCGGGGCGATCGATTCCCCTGGTTCTGTTTCCTTGAGCTGGTTTTAGGTTGATAATAGAATCAAATTCAATTAGTTCTTCTTTTTTGCTTCCTGGGTAAAGATTAATGCCCCACAAATTTTCGGGCTTTGAACCGTTTTCGATGAGAAGCGCTTCTTCATCAGCGTGAAGTTCTCCCCCAACAGCCATAATTCCTTGTTCTACGTCTACTACTGCTTTAACCAAATTGCCAAATTTGTTTTCCGCCATTTTTTTGAGTTCTTCTAAGGAGATTGAATCTCGAATGATTTGCATGTTTATATTATATCACGGAAGAAAGAGGGGGAAAGACATCTTCTATCGTTGATTTTTATGAAGTAAGAAAGATTAAAAGTGGGGATAAAACTTACCCACCAGTATAAACCTTTTCGATCCTTTCAATTACTTTCCAGCGGCACTTTAGGCCCTTGGGAAAGGTTACAATGTCACCCGCTTTAACTTCAACTTCTTCTCCATCTTCAGTAGTTACCAAAACTTTCCCTTTTTTCACATAAGCGATTTCTTCATCGGGGTACTGCCAATCAAACTCCGAAGGATCACACTCCCAGGGAGACCAGGTTTCAACCTTAAGCTCCTTTAATCTTCTTGTGGTAGCTTTTTCTATTTTTATTTTAGACATCAGCTGTCTCCTTGTTTGATAACTCTGATCGCTTTCTATTCTATGATTTATTAGGGTAAAAAGCAAGGGGGTAAAGGCTCAGAAGTGTAAAGATGGTTGTTGTTTTTCCCTAATTTCATCTCTTATCATCATCACGAATAATCACAAATGATAATCTCTAATTTGTTCTCGGATTACCCGAATTAACCCAAATTATTTAAGCTTTCATTTTAGAAGTACTGAGGATCTCCTTTTGGACTGCCGGTGGCAGGATCAACTGCCTGAAGGTACCCTTTGTGACCGGAAGAATCTAGTGTGGCATAGATAACAACTATTCCTACTTTGGTTTCAGGACTGGTGGTTGTGTCGTAGACCTCTCCTTCAGCAGAGCCGTTGGGGTAGAGGGTCATAATAATATGTAGGTTGTCTGGGGCAGGGACCCACAAGTTCATCGTTCCAGAAAAGGGTCTTCCGCTGCTGTCAAAGTTCATGATAAAGGAAACTTCTATGGTTACTCCGTCGGAACGAGTGATAGTTCCGGAACCAGTCTGGCTTACGGGTTTTCCTTCGGCGTCGGTGGAAACAGAACAAGTAAAGTTAACCTCTCCTCCATGGGGGTCTTTCCCCGTAACTTGTACCTCTTGGGAACCCATTTTGTCACTCTCCGTAGCTTCGGGAGTACCGATTCTTGGTGCGTTGATACCGTTAAAAAATACTTCACTGCTGGGGTGAATGGCAATTTGTGCCCAAACAATGTAATCCCAAAGAGAGGACAAATCTCGATATTTAACTGAACTTGCATAGAAAGCAGCTTGAAGCGCAGCCTCGGTTGAGGACCATGGAGGAGGATCTGTTACCCATTTTCTTACTATTTGTCTAATTACTTCAGGAGTAGGTGGCCCTTCAGACATCGATTGCCAATCAAAACCCTCCCAAATAGCAATTTTTTTCCCACGAAGCAAGTTGGCATTAATAACTTGGCCACTTTTAGTATAAATCCTGATTCGCAAACTTTCTCCGGTGGGCATGTCGGGAGGAGTGAACGACATCCAGCCATCGGAAGGAAGGGGAGCAAAGAAAGCGTCGGGTATTGGCTGAAAAGTTTTTATCGAAGACGCGCTGAAGCCGCCGACTCCACCCACACCGCTTATGTTTCCGGTAGTCGAAGTTACTCCTGAAATGCCGATAACTGCGCTAACGGCATCGCTGGCCGACCTTCCAGCATTAACACTTGGACTCAGGGTGGTAGTCGTAGTTGGTGAAGGGGTAGTCGTTTGTCCGCAACCAGAAAAAATGCTGTACGTAATTAAGCCCATAATCAAGCATACAAAAACCCAACCTTTTCTCATGTGTCCCTACCTCCTTGTCCTTTAGTTGGACTTGCCAATTATAGACCAACTGCTGGAAATGTCAATACCTATTCGGCTCTTCCCCGAAAAGGGTGGGGACGTTCCCCAAGCTCGCCGACTTCGTCGGCTCTCCGAAGGCCTCGAACATCGGCTCGCAAGGTATGGATGTTATTGCGCTTTCGGTTTACCTTTCTAAGGCATGTTATTTCTACCACACTTTTGAGGAAAGAGCCGTTATGGACTTGACGCCAATTCGCTTTTCATTGTAGAATTTAGCTAATGGAAGAAAGTCAACTCCCACGTGAACAGCTGGTTTTTCCGGAAGAAAAAACGCCCAAGATTTGGGAGAAGATAAAGAATATTTTTATTTTCTTGGCACTGCTTCTTGTGGTTTTGGGCAGTTTTTGGCTTAGCTTTCAGTTGGGAAAAAGGATTCTTTTTCCAGTAAAAAAGCCGCGCGTGGAGATTACCATTCCTGAGCCGCCTCCTTCCCTCAAGGTCCTAGAAAAGATGGGCTTAGGGACAAAGGAAACAACTGCTAAGGAAGAGACCAAGGAGGTCAAAGCTTTAGAATCGAAACCGAAGCGATTGGTTAGAGTAAGACCCAAGGCCGTGGCTTCAAGTATAAGTTATTACAAGGTTCAGGTAGGGTGGTTTAAAGAAAAAGCTCAGGCACAATCTTTGGCGGAAAAAGTTAAAAGTCAGGGATTTGAGGTATATCTTAAGCCGATAAACCATGGTTGGCGGGTACAAGCAGGAGCATTCCGCACCGTCGAAAGAGCTAAGACCTTGCAAGCTCAGTTAACCGCTAAAGGATTTAGGGCTAAAATTATTTATGAATCTAACTAGAAAGTGAGGAGGATAAAGATGTCTATTTATGATCTTATTTTTGGCCATTTTTCTCGAGACCTAGGAATTGACTTGGGAACGGCTACTACTTTGGTCTTTGCTCGGGGCGAAGGAATTATTTTATGTGAACCCTCAGTAGTGGCCATTAATAAGGACAACAATCGTCCTCTAGCTTTTGGTAATGAGGCCAAGGGAATGTTGGGAAGAACCCCAGCCAATATTGTGGCGGTGCGTCCCATGCGCGATGGAGTAATTGCTGATTTTGAAATCACCGAAATGATGCTTCGTCACTTTATTAATAAAGCTCATAATCGATCAGCATTCGTACGTCCCCGGATTGTCATTGGAGTTCCCTCAGGAATCACGGGGGTAGAGAAAAGAGCCGTACTGGATGCGGCTATGCATGCTGGGGCTAGGGAAGCTTATCTTGTGGAAGAGCCCATGGCAGCGGCGATCGGTGCCAATTTGCCCGTTTCCGAGGCCCAAGGAAGCATGATTGTGGATATTGGCGGTGGAACCACTGAGGTAGCGGTTTTAGCTCTGGGGGGAATTGTGGTTTCTAAATCCATTCGCGTGGCAGGAGACGAAATGGACGAAGCCATTGTAGCCCACTGCCGTAAGAATTACAACTTGTTAATTGGGGAACGTACGGCGGAGCAAATTAAAATCGATATTGGCTCGGCTTATCCTCTGCCTGAAGAAAAAACCATTGAGGTTCGTGGGCGAGATTTAGTTACGGGCTTACCCAAGACCTTAACCCTAACTTCTTCTGAAATTCGTGATGCTTTAGCGGAACCGGTAGCGACGGTTGTGGATGCAGTGCGTATGACCTTAGAAAAAACTCCGCCGGAGCTGGCGGCAGATATTATGGAAAGAGGAATTGTGATGGCGGGGGGCGGTTCGCTTTTGCGCGGATTAGATAAGTATCTGGCGCAGGAAACCGAAATGCCAGTGTATGTGGTAGATGATCCCATTTCTTGTGTGGCTTACGGTACGGGCAAAATTTTAGAGGAACTAGAAACTCTTAAAAAAGTTTTGATTATGCCCAAAAGCGGCTTGTGATAAGATATCAACCCTTTTCGAGAAAAAGATCGTATAAGTCAGCGCTAATTTTGCTTCTTCTAGCAATCTTTTTGTCTTTTTCTGCTTTTCAAGATTTGTTTGGCGTTCGATCTTTACTTTTCTCAGTTATTTATCCTTTTGAGTGGGGCTTGGCTGCTATTTGGAAAAGCACTTTAAGTATTCCCGGCTCGCTTTCAAGAATTAGAAACTTGATGAAAGAAAACGAGGAGCTTCGGGAAAAATTAAAGATAACGGCGGTAAACCACCTGCGTTTAGAAGAGTTGCAAAAAGAAAATGAGCGATTGCGGCAGATCTTAGGTTTCAAAAGTAGAAGTTACCTAAAGCTTCTTCCAGCGGAAGTAATAGCCAGAGAATCTCCCCCCGGATTTCACCTTTTGATTATTGATAAAGGAGAAAGGGCGGGAGTGAAAAAGGACCAGCCAGTACTAGTAGAAGAGGGTTTGGTGGGAAAAGTAATTGAGGTTTTTCCCTTTAGTGCCAAGGTTTTGCTTTTAGTTGATGCTTCCCTGGCTGTGGCAGCAGTAGATCAAAGGACACGTGCTTTTGGGGTGGCGGTGGGGGATAACTCTTTTGGCCTGGACTTAAAATATGTACCTTTGACCGCGGAAATTCAGGAAGGAGATAGAATAGTTACCTCATCTCTTTCTTACTTTGCTCCTCCTGGCATTCCAGTAGGAACAGTGACCAAAGTTTCGAAGAGGCAGAATGAAATGTTTTATCAAGTAAAGGTAAAGCCTCTAGTGGATTTTAACCGTTTAGAAGAGGTTTTCATCGCCTTATAAATGCGTTATCTTAAAATTTTAATTTCTTTTTTTGTTCTTTTGTTTTTGCAGGGGGAGATCTTTTCTCATTTAACTTATTTGGGAGTAGCTCCTGACTTGTTTCTAGTGTCAGTCATAGTTCTAGCCTTGCTAGAAAAAGATTTGAAACAAACAATATTTTATTCTGCTTTTGCTGGGTTTATGCAAGATTTGGCTTCGGCGGGGGGGTATTTAAATGTGATAAGTAAATTAGTAGTGGGAGTACTGGCCAGTGAAGCGGGGGAAAGATATTTGGGAGATGAGTATTCCTTGGCCGCAGGGTTAGTAGCTGTTTTCACTTTTTTTCTTTGTCTTTTAGGTTTCTATAAACTGGCTTTTGGTTATGGTTGGATAGTGGTAGTCATTTACAACCTATTAATGGTTCCTATTTTCTGGCCGATTTTTAAAAAGATTTATGGTAAAGATTGATAAAATTAAAGTTGTCATTGGAATAATTATTTTAGTTTTTCTTTTGCTTTTTTTGCGCCTGTTTCAGCTTCAGGTTTTGGAAGGAACGAAGTTTCAAAAGCTGGCGGAGGAAAATGCTGCTAAAACTATACCCTCGCTTGCTCCTCGAGGCATTATTTATGATCGTTACGGAAGAATTTTGGCTGAGAATCGTCCGGTTTTTTTTGTTCAGATCATGCCCCATCTTCTGGACAAAGATTTAAAATTGAAAGAGCGGGTTTTGTCGCGGCTAGAAAATTTGTTAAAGCAAAAAATTGATTATCAAGTATCAGCGGTACAGCCGGTGATCATTAAGGAAAATATTCCGCTAGAAACGGTAGTGAGAATTGAAGAGCAGAAAGAAGAACTTAAAGGAGTCGTGGTCGGTAGTTGTCCCTTGCGTTTTTATCCTTTCGGGACGGCAGCTTCTCATCTTCTGGGGTACGTGGGAGAAATCGAAGCGGATGAATTAAAGCGTTTAAAAGAAAAAGGTTATCAGCTGGGAGATATCGTGGGCAAAGATGGCATTGAAAAATACTACGAAGAAGAACTTAAGGGAAGCAACGGGGGGCAAAAAGTAGAGGTAGATGTTTATGGAAAGCCGGTTCGACTTTTAGAATCTTTTGACCCTATTGCTGGAAGCGATCTCAAGCTTACCATAGATCTTGACTTACAAATAGCCGCAGAAAAAGCCCTGGGAAATCGAGAAGGAGCAGTCGTAATTTTGGATCCCAAAACAGGAGAGATCTTGGCTTTGGTAAGTCATCCCAATTATGATCCTAATCGTGTTTGGGAAGCACTTAAGCATGGTCGGCATCCTTTTATGAACCGGGCTTTGGCAACTTATCCTCCGGGATCGATTTTTAAAGTAGTCACGCTTACTGCGGCCCTAGAAGAAAAGTTAACGCACCCGGGCGAAGTTTTTTATTGTCCAGGTTATTATTTAATCGGTCAGCGAAAAGCTAGGTGCTGGAAGGAATCTGGGCATGGGCATCTTACGGTAGAAGAAGGTTTAGTACAATCTTGTGATGTGGTGTTTTATGAATTGGGAAGAAGGTTGGGGCCGGAGCGTTTAGCGCGCTATGCGCGCTTCTACGGGTTAGGAGAAAGATTAGGCATAGATTTACCTCAGGAAAAGAGGGGGTTAGTTCCAACGGAAGAGTGGAAAAGACAAGTTCTTCGTGAGCCCTGGTACGAGGGGGATTCGATAAATTACGGGATTGGCCAAGGTTTTTTGCAAGTTACTCCTTTGCAAATGGCAGCGGTTTACGGGGCCGTAGCCACGGGAAAGCGTGTGAAGCCCTTTTTGGTTTCAGAAATCAGAAAGCATAATGGCCAGGTCATTTACCAAGTTTCTTCTTCAAAGGGGGAGCCTCTTCCCTTTGCCAAAGAAACCCTAGAAGTTTTACGGAAGGCCTTGAAAGCAGTAGTTGATCGAGGGACGGGAATTGCGGCGCGCATGACAGAAGTTTCTGTTTCAGGTAAAACGGGAACCGCGCAAAACCCGGGGCTTCCTCATGCCTGGTTTTTGTGTTATGCTCCTTCAGAGGCTCCCGAGATAGCTATTGCTTCTTTTGTGGCTCATGGGGAGCATGGAGATCGGGCGGCGGCCTATGTAGCGCGCGATATTTTGAAATTTTATTTTGACAGAAAGAAAGAAATTTGGTAAAATAAAAATTAGCAATGGAAAAGATTATCTTAGAAGCAGAGAAACGAGAAGAATTGGGCAAGCGAGTAAGTAAGCTGCGCAAGCAAGGACTTATTCCGGCCATCGTTTATGGTCGGAAAATATCTCCTCTTCCTATTGCCATTGATAAAAAAACCTTCATAAAAAATGTCTTGAGCACCGAAGCGGGGATGAATGCCATTGTGGCGTTAAAGGTTAAAGGAGAAAGCAAGAAAGAGTTATCGGTGCTGACGCACCAAGTGGAAAGAGATCCTTTAAGCGGGGAAATTCTTCATGTGGACTTTCGCCATATTGTTATGGACGAAGCTATTCGTACCAAAGTTCCTATTGAGTTAGTGGGAGTTCCAGAAGGAGTAAAAGATGGTGGGGGAGTGTTGGTCCATGGTTTGCGGGAAGTAGAGGTAGAGTGTTTGCCGGCTGATATCCCAGATAAGTTTGAGGTTGATGTTTCTTCATTAAAGATAGGAGATTCTTTACATGTTTCTGATATTCCGATGGTGGCAAAAGTAAAGATTTTAAGCAATCCCACAGAAATGATTGCTAACTGTTCACCACCTACCAAGGAAGAAGTGGTAGCTCCAGCAGTGCCCACTCCTGAAGAAGCGGCGGCGGCAGAAGCCCAACCGGCATTGGCTGCGGAGGAAGTTAAGGAAAAAGCTCCTCCCGGAGCTCCACCCCCTAAGGCAAAACCCCCTGCTGAAGAGAAAAAATAAACTGGCAGCTTTTCGATCTATCAAAAAGCTGTCTGGTATGCAAGATTTTTCTTTAAAATTACGATAAAATATGTAGTATGGCTGATTTTACTGCAGAAGGTGGAGGAGTACACCCTGGAAAGCCCGTAATTTGGCCTACGGGAAAATCAAGTGCTCCGGTTAGCGGTACTTCTGAAGCAGAGACGGCAGGAGGGGTGCGTGGAGTTCCTCCGCGAACGGCACCGGCTCGGCCTGGCGAAGTTGCTCCTGCGGAAGGGGCAAGACCTACTGCTCCTGCGGCTCCCGCTCGGCCCGCACCTTCGGTAGCAAGGCCGCTAACGGTAGAAGATATTCGAGCCCATTTACTTTCTTTGCAAATTGAGCCCACTGATTTTAACACCAAGCTGGCTTCTTTGATGTTACGTAATGGGGTAGAGGTATCTCGAGCCAATTTTGTAAAACTTATGAGTATGCTGCAAGGAACGGACAAGTCGCAGGCCATGCAAGAAGCAGCGGTGCTTTTGCTTATGAAGGGGATTGATTCCCCTCAAGCGGTACGTGTTCTTGGACAATTTTTTGCGGAGAATCCTGCTTTGGCGGCTCAGCTTTTGGGCCTGCAAGAAGGATTGCAAAATCTTTCTTCGGCCTTAGCTTTGGGCAAGGGGTTGTTAGATTCAAACTTAATTTCTCAGCTTACCGCTCTTCTCGGACAATTTGACGAAACTTTTCAAACTATTTCCGATAAATCTGCGGCCAAGGTTTTTGGAAGAGGAAACACCATTAACGATGTGCGTGCTTTAAAGGCCTTGCTGCAAGGAATCCAGGAAAAAACCCCCACTTCGGATAGTCCTCAAGCCCAAGCCCTATCTTCGGCGCTCATGGAATTTCAAGGTAAGCTTGATGGCGTTTTGCAGAATTTATTGGCTCAGGCGATTCTTTCTCAAAGCGGCCGGCCAGAGGTAAATTATCATTATCAGCAAATTCCTAATGCCATGTTTACTCCTCCCAAAAACTTTGAAATCGTGATCAAGCGTGACGGCGAAGGAAAAGAAGCTACCATTGATCCCCGCAACACCCAAGTAGTGATGTCTATGGAAACGGAAAATATGGGTAAAATGGTGGTCTCGATGATTGTTAAGGATAATAAAGTTTATGTGATTTTTGTTTTTAACGAAAAAGATTATGGGGATCAGGGAAGAACTTTGATCGCTAAGGAGTTTGGCGAATTTCAACAAAAATTAGCCGATCGAAATTTTCTAATTACTGGTTATCAAGTTAAGGTGGATCCCGCCATGTGTAACATCAGGCCTTACTTGATTCCCATGTTGCCCAGATTGGAAGATCTTTTGAAGAAAATCGATATCGAAGCTTAAGAGGAAAAATAATGGCAGAAGCAAGAGTTAAAGGACCGGGAGAAGAACTAGAAGACAAAAGGGAGCTAACTACCCCCACCGAGCGCAAGACCGCGGTGGCCTTGCGTTATGACATCGACCGGGATAAAGCTCCTTTAGTTTTGGCTTCGGGGCGGGGGCCGGTGGCAGATGAAATTTTGCGCATTGCGGAAGAAAATAAAATTCCTCTTTATGAAGATCCGGAACTAGCCAAGCTGCTTTCTAAATTAGAACTCGATACCGAAATACCCCCTGAGCTTTATACTTTAGTAGCTGAAGTTCTTTTCTTCGTCTATAAGCTTGACCGCATGGCAGAAAAACGAGAACGAATGATTGCCCGTCTGCGTGAAGAAGAAAAAGAAAGCAAACGCCCCTGATTTATGTTATAATACTTCTTAATGGAAATTTGGGTGCCTTTTATCTTAATTTTATTTTTCTTTGCCTTAAATCTTTTTTTGCTCTGGAGATTTTTTTGGTATAAAATCCCCGGCTTTCTTCTTCTTTTGATTTTGCCTCTGTCGATGGTCTTCTTTAAACAGCCAAATTTTGAGCTTGATTTTTTTTGGTGGCAGGTGGGAGGGGTGGCGCTCATCTTGATAGGGTCGATTATTTTTGTTTTAGCTTTTTCAGAATTCAAAAAGAATAATTTACCTCTTTTCGGCTCGCCCGAAACCCTGGTGACCACGGGTCTTTATCAATATCTTCGCCATCCCCAATATTTGGGGGTAATTTTTGTCTTGGTGGGGTGGTGGTGGGTTTGGGCCAAAGCTTATGCTTTCTATTTTGGGATGTTTGTTTTGGCCATGATTTGGATTCAGGGTTACCTGGAAGAAAAGTTAATTCTAGAAAAACGGTTTAAAGATAAGTATCAAGCATATTGTCAGCAGACCGGGATGTTTTGGATTAAATAACTTTCTTTGTTCTCCTTTTTCCCCTTTAATAAATCAAATATTAAAAATAAAAAATCAAAAATACATACTTAAAAATAAAAAATTTTTAAATTTTCCGGAAGTTTTTTAGGTAAGATTCAGTTTTCCAGAAGGAACCTGCGAATGAAATTCGCGGTTCCTTAATTGATCTTTGGATTTTAAGGTGGGAATTTAGGGACTACCATTGATTTTGAGATTTGAGGTTTTTAGGTGGATACTTTCCAGATCTTTTCGTTATATTCTGCCACCATGCGATGGGTACTAAAGTAATTAGCTTCGATGAGACAATTAATCATCATATCAATCCAAGGTGATTCTTCGATTTTTGTTTTCCCCGTGAAGGTTTGATAATAAAGAGGGATCAACTCTTCTAAGCTCTGGTAAAGGGCTTTAGAATCTTCTATTAACCTTGGGTTAAAGCTTTTTTCTAGAAGAGCAGGCACTTGGCCAAAAATTTTACCTATGCTTTTATCTGCTGCTTCAACAATCCAGCCGTCCAGGGTGCTGAGTTGCACCACTCCATTGAGAATGGCTTTCATGCCGCTGGTTCCTGAAGCTTCGTAAGGGGGCAAGGGGTTGTTGAGCCAAACATCCACTGAGCTGGTAAGAATCTTAGCAAAGTATGTATCATAGTTTTCTAAAAAGCATATTCGCAATAATTTCCTTTCTCCGCTGAGCATAGTGATTTTTTCAAGCATTTCGTCCAAATGAAGAGAAGCGGGAACATCATCGGGGTGGGCTTTTCCAGCGATGACAATCTGAAGAGGACCATGCTTTTTAGCGATTTCTACCAGCCGATTTGGATTTTGCAAAAGTAAGGTTGGGCGTTTATAGATAGCAATCCTCCTTGCCCAGCCAAGGGTAAAAACCCTCTCGTCAAAAAACCAGTGTTCAAGAAATTGAGCTAAAAAGCGCTTGTTTTCTAGATGGGCATTCCATAGATCCTGTCGAAAATTAGGGTTATTTTTTAGAGAAGTTATATTCTTTAGCAGGGTTGGGTCTTTTTCCCAATCGCCGATTTCCTTTTTATATTTCAAAAGCAAGTTTTTAACAGGTTCCGAAAGCCAAGTGAAGGTGTGGATTCCGTTGGTGATACTTAGAATTTTTTCCTTGAAGTTAGGAAACATCATGCGCGTAACTTCTCCGTGCTTTTGGGAAACGGCATTGGCGTGTTGGCAGGTGTTTAAAGCTAAAATGCTGAGGTTTGCTAAGTTGGGATTTTTTTCATCGCGGCCGAAGGTCTTTAGCATTTCGGTCATTTCTTTTCCTAAAGCTGCTTCTAGCTCTTTTAGGTCAAAACGGTCATGTCCTGCTTCTACCGGGGTGTGACAGGTATAAGCAAATTTTTTCTTTAGCTCCTCAAAATTTTCCTTTTTAACTTTTTCTAGAAAAGCAAAAGCAGCATGGCCCTCGTTAAGATGATATTTGCTGGGCTGGTAGCCCAAAGTTTCAAGAGCTTTTATCCCTCCAATTCCCAAGATCATTCTTTGGGCGATTTTAATCCAGGCATTGGAACTGCGGTAGAGCTGATAGGTAAGTTCCCGGAAGTATTCGGGGTTTTCTTCTAAGTCGGCGTCCAGCAAAATTAAAGGTGCTACCTGACTCAGGTCGTAAGAAAAAACATAATATTTCCATAATTTTAAAAATAGCTTTTGTCCACTAAGCGTAATATCAATTTTGGGTTTTAATGGGATAAGGCCCGGGTAGGAGTAGGGGTCCCAGGAGGTTTCTTCGGGAAGTTGCCCCCCAATGCGGAACCAAAACTTTTGCTGGAAATAACCTTTCTTCCAAAGAATTCCAATCCCGATCAATGGAATTCCTAGATCAGCCGCGGATTTTAAGGTATCTCCGGCTAGAACCCCCAATCCTCCGCTGTAAATGGGAAGATCAAGGATTTTTTTTACCGGAAGATAATGATAATAATCCATGTCTTTCATATTGGAAAATACTTCATGATTAGAGAGGATGTTGCACTTTTTTATAGGGTTATTAGTTTTAAAGGTATGGTAAACACTAGGGGCTAGGCCATATTCCATCGAGAAGTAGGCAATTGAGGCGTCATTGGGTGCCCGGAGCTTTTTTTCAGCTTCGAGAATAGGAGAAATTGGGAAACCAAAATATTCTTTTTCTGTTATATCGTTTAGATATTTATCGTCGGCAGCGTCAAATTGAAGCAATTCTATTATTTGATCCATGTTACTTTAATTCTATAATATCGCGGGCTAGATTTCAAACTTGGGTTGAAATTTTTTTTCTTTTTATGCGATAGGAAGATATGAAAACAACCTACTATCCACCCGAAATAAAAATAGTAAGGCCCAGAGGATTTGCCCGGGCCCTCTTTAAAATTGCTCAGGAGACGGTTAAAGAAAGAAACGCCTTGAGAGAAAAAGTAATGCACGATTCCTTGACCGGGCTTCTAAGCCGCGGGGCTTTTATGGAACGTTATGAAGCAATGCTGTCTGCGGCTCTGCGACACGGTCGGAACTTGACTATGGCTATGATTGATATTGATCATTTTAAAAAAATTAATGACACTTACGGACATCCAATTGGGGACTGGGTTTTACAGGAGGTGGCCAAAACAATCAAAAATTCGTTAAGGTCAAGTGATGTGACTGGGCGCTACGGAGGAGAAGAATTTATGGTTCTTCTAGAAGAAACGCCTTTTGATAAAGCAAAAATTCCTCTGGAGAGGATCAGGGAAAAAGTGGAAGGGTTAAGTTTGCAAAATAAAATAAAAGTTACGGTTAGTGTGGGATATGCTTCGTATCTTCCCCATGAAGTTCCGCATATTTTATCTTCTAAAGAACAAACTCGTCTTCGACAAGAGTTGATTGAGAGGGCCGACGAAGCACTTTATCAAGCAAAGAAATCGGGGCGGAATCATATTTGTGGTAGCCCTCCTTCCGACGAAATGGGAAAGTGAACTGGCTCCCCCGGCAGGACTCGAACCTGCAACCCTGCGGTTACAACTTCCTTCAGCTTTCGCTGAAGATTGGACTATCTCATCTTCCTAATTTGTTAGGAAGCCGGGCGCTTCCCCCAACTGGAGGTCGGGGTACGGTCTTGCGACCTAGTCTCTGCACGTTCCCCGACGTAACGTCGAGGCTTCGCTCAGGGTTACCATATCCTAGTTTGTCAGGACTTAGGCTTCCCTGAATTCACCCGGTTTTTCAACTCCGATTACTCGGAGCAGCTGCAATTCCGGCGTGAACTTCACGGTGACAATTGGCACATAGGAGGACACACTTCTTTAGTTCTTCTACGATCTTAGTCCAACTTCGAGTGTATCCTCTACTAGAAATTCCAAAACCCTTATTTGAATCATCGAAGTGATGGAATTCTAGGGCTTCAGTACATTTTTGGTAGCCGCAGATGCTACATTTTCCACCTAAGTAATTAATAGCTTTCTTTCTAATTTCTTTACGGCGTTTTTTTACCGCTTCAATTAGATAACTGCGGCGATCAATGTACCGGCGTTTTTCAACCGTGAGTTCACACCTCCTTTCACAGCCGCACGCTCTACCATTGAGCTACAGGGGAGCGTGGAGTGTAAAATTATTTTAGCAAGTAGGAAGGTTTTCGTCAACTTTTAGCTGTTTATGGAGAAAAGGTTATTTCGGCCAAGGATGCAGTTGGGATCAAAGGTCTTTTTGATGCGGATCATTTCGGCTACCCCAGTTTCGCCGTACATCTCTTTTAAATAATCATGTTTAATCTTGCCAATTCCGTGTTCAGCCGAAACCGTTCCCCCCAAACTTACGGCTTTCCGCACAAAACTTAAGATCAGCTCTTTGGCTTTCTTTGATTCCTCTTCCGACTTTGGAAGAAGATTGACATGCAGATGGTTATCACCAATGTGACCAAACTTGATGTAGAAAATTTCTGGGGAGCTGGCTTTAAGCTCGCTGTTATAAAAAGTAAACATTTCTTTAAATTTATCTTCTGGCACTGCGATGTCTGTGGCGAGTTTAATTAGTCCGTGCTGTTTGAATAATTCATTGATGTGTTCGGGGACGGCATGGCGGAACTTTCTTAGTTCTTCTTTTTTCTTAGCGTCTAACCCCAACCAACATTCTTCAAGGGGAATTTGATATTTTCCTAGAAGTTCGCTCCACTGCTCTAAATAATAGTTTTGATTGGAATCATTAATCTCTTGTTCTAGGTAGATAGCGGCTTTTTTATCTCCGGGAATTTTAGAATAAGTTTTTTTTAACATTTGCAGGGTGTTTTCGTCGAAAAACTCGTAAAAATTTATGGTGGGATCTTTTTGGCTTTTACTTTCTAAGACGAAGTCCACTGCCTTATCTTCGCTCTCAAAGAAAACCACAAAGTCGAAGGTTTCTTGAAAAGCCGGTAAAAGGGAAATTTCAATTTCTGAAAATATCCCCAGGGTGCCTTCGGAGCCAATAAAAAGATCAAGAAAATCCATTTCTTTGGCCACAAAGTAACCAGCACTATTTTTTATGGGGGGTGATTGGTAGTGGGGTAGGGGTAGCGTTAAATGGGGAAGCACAAACTCCCCCTGCTTGTTAGCCTGAATAAGGTTCCTTTTAAGATTAAGGGAAGTACCATTGGCAAGAACAATTTTGAGCCGTCTTATCCATTGCCGAGTTGAACCAAAACGATAGCTTCTTCCTCCCGAAGCATTAGTAGCTACATTTCCTCCAATGGTGGCAGTTTTTTCGGTGGGGTCGGGGGGATAAAACAAATTTTCTTGCGCGGCTGTTTTTTCAATTTCTTCTAAAGTTACTCCTGGCTGGACAATCATGAATTTTTCTTGGGGATTGAAATCGAGAATATGATTGAGCTTTTGCGTGGAAAGGACCCAACCTCCGAAGGGAATGCAGCCGCCCACGGTTCCAGTTTGTCCCCCAGAAATAGTTAAGGGAACTTTATTAGCGTTGCATTCTGAAACGGCTTCGGAAATTTCTGCTTCATTTTCGGGCAAATAAACGCCCTCGGCATAGCCAGAAGCTAAGTTGGAACTGTCCTCGAGGTAACTTTTGATAATGTCGGGGTCGGTTTTCTTTAACATATCATCATTATAACAGAAAATAACCAATAACCAAGATACAATAACCAAAGCCAAAAAAAAACCCGGCAGCGTTCTACTCTCCCCCGAAACGAAGTCTCGGAGTACCATCGACCCTGGAGGATTTCACTTCCGTGTTCGGAATGGGAACGGGTGGAACACCTCCGGTATGGCCACCGGGATTAAAACAGCAATAAATTCTCGCACCTACCTTTTATGATCAAGTCCTCGACCGATTAGTACTGGTCAGCTCAGACGTTACCGCCTTTACACCTCCAGCCTATCAACCCTGTAGTCTGCAGGGGGTCTTACCCCTGATGTTGCCATCAGGGTGGGGAATCTAGTCTTGAGGTGGGCTTGATGCTTAGATGCTTTCAGCATTTATCCCGACCAGACATAGCTACCCAGCGTTTGCGGGTAGGCCCCACAACTGGTACACTAGAGGTCTGTTCCTCCCGGTCCTCTCGTACTAGGGAGGACTCCTCTTCAGATTCCCTTGCGCCTGCACCGGATATGGACCGAACTGTCTCACGCATGTTGTTCCACTGTTACCAGTGGCATAGACTATACCTTCATCCCGACATTTTGTCGGGAGGTCGACGTATTACCTTACCTGTATGGTAAAGTCCTCCGATTGAATCGGAGAGTCGTTACGGGGACAAGAGGTTCTTAGCTATTAAGAATTTTTTTACTTTTGCTGCAGTGTTTGTTCTCTTTTTAGAGCAATTCAAACTAGCAAACCGGTCAACTTTCCTACTCATTTTCAATAGAATTTTAGGAGATAATCTTTTAATCCCTTTTAGTTTATTGATTATTTCAAGAGCTAACCTGGCTTGCTCTTTTTTTAAACGGAGATATGGCTTAAGAAGCGTTAGGATTGCTTCTACTTCTTCATGGCCAACTATTGTGTATTCGGTGATATTATCCTTTCGATTTCTGAGGTAACCGAATTTTAATTTGGACTTTAACCATTCAAGATACTTTCTATACCTTGTCTTTTGGTAAAAAACGATGCTTGATCTAATTTGGTATCCGAGAAGGTAATCATGCCGATATACTAGTTGAAGCATGATGCAGCCATCTCCGTCAAGAAAACCAGCAATGTAAGAAAGAATACTATTCTTCACCTGAACCTCCGTCTTCCCTCGGTATTGCCCTCTCTTCCGTTCGGAAGAAGAGTAGGGTTCCACCGATATGAGTCGACTTTTTATTTTACCACATTACTGTGGTAGAACGCAATGTAACTTACGTTCTGAACCCAGCTCACGTACCGCTTTAATGGGCGAACAGCCCAACCCTTGGAACCTGCTCCAGCTCCAGGATGCGATGAGCCGACATCGAGGTGCCAAACCTCCTCGTCGATGTGAACTCTTGGAGGAGATCAGCCTGTTATCCCCGGGGTAACTTTTATCCGTTGAGCGATGGCCCTTCCATCCAGAACCACCGGATCACTAAGTCCGACTTTCGTCCCTGCTCGACATGTACGTCTCACAGTCAAGCACCCTTATGCCTTTACACTCGACGCACGATTTCCAACCGTGCTGAGGGTACCTTTGAACGCCTCCGTTACTCTTTAGGAGGCGACCGCCCCAGTCAAACTACCCGCCTAACTCTGTCTCCCAGCCTTCACGGCCAGGGTTAGAACTCTAATGATGCCAGGGTGGTATTTCACTGTTGGCTCTGCTCCAGCCGAAACCAGAGCTTCAACGCCTCCCACCTATGCTACGCAAGCAGCATCAAAATCCAAAGCTAGGGTATAGTAAAGCTCCACGGGGTCTTTCTGTCCTGGTGCAGGAAATCCGTGTCTTCACGGACATCCCAATTTCACCGAGTCTCTCTCCGAGACAGCGCTCCTTTCGTTATGCCTTTCGTGCGGGTCGGAACTTACCCGACAAGGAATTTCGCTACCTTAGGACCGTTATAGTTACGGCCGCCGTTCACTGGCGCTTCGGTTTGTCCCTTGATGTGATCTCAGGACGCCCCTTAACGTTCCAGCACTGGGCAGGCATCAGCCCCTATACATCCCCTTACGGGTTTGCAGAGACCTGTGTTTTTGTTAAACAGTCGCAGGAGCCTGGTTTCTGCGGCCCCGACTTTCGTCGAGGCGTCCCTTCTCCCGAAGTTACGGGACCATTTTGCCTAGTTCCTTAGAGAGAGTTCTCTCGCGCGCCTTGGCTTGCTCAGCCAGTCCACCTGTGTCGGTTTGTAGTACGATCACCTGCTCCAATCCCCAGAGCTTTTCTCGTCAGTGTGGAATCACCCAAACCTCCCGCGGTTGCCCTTGGGATCCCCAATCCAATAAGGGTTATGGGCTATCCTCCTGCGTCCCTCTGGTTAACAGAACAGGTGGTGCCGGAATATTAACCGGACTTGCCATCGGCTACGCCCCTGGGCGGGGCCTCACCTTAGATATCGACTTACCCTGGGAGGACGAGCCTTCCCCAGGAAACCTTAGACTTTCGGCGGGCAGGATTTCCACCTGCCTTTTCGTTACTTATGCCGACATTCTCACTTCCGTTTCGTCCACCGTGCCTCGCGACACGACTTCAACCTACTACGGAACGCTCCTCTACCGCCTCCCCCCGACTAAAAGTCGGGAGAAGACCCGCAGCTTCGGTAACAAGCTTAGCTCCGTGTGTTTTCGGCGCAGGATCGCTCGACCAGTGAGCTGTTACGCACTCTTTAAAGGATGGCTGCTTCTAAGCCAACCTCCTGGCTGTTTAAGCAACCCCACTTCCTTTCCCACTTAGCTTGTCTTTAGGAACCTTAGCTGGCGGTCTGGGTTGTTTCCCTTTTGACCACGAAGCTTATCCCTCGTAGACTCACTCCTAGGAAGTTACCTTGCGGTATTCGGAGTTAGCGAGGATTTGGAATCCCTTTCGGGACCCTAGTCCAAACTGTACTCTACCCCCGCAAGGATAATCCTAAGGCTGGCCCTAAAACCATTTCGAGGAGAACCAGCTATCTCCGAGCTCGTTTAGCTTTTCACTGCTATCCTCAGGTCATCGGATGATTTTTCAACATCAACCCGTTCGGGCCTCCCTCCGGGGTTAGCCGAAGTTCACCCTGCCCAAGGATAGATCGCTATCGGTTTCGGGTCTACAGCTGGCAACTAAGTCGCCCTATTCAGACTCGCTTTCGCTACGCCTCGGGCTCTTCACCCTAAGCTCGCTGCCAACTGTAAGTCGCCGGCTCATTCTTCAATAGGCATGCCGTCACCCGGTATTGCTACCGAGCTCCGACTGCTTGTAGGCACACAGTTTCAAGTTCTATTTCACTCCCATTCCTGGGTTCTTTTCACCTTTCCCTCACGGTACTAGTTCACTATCGGTCACGGCAGAGTATTTAGCCTTAGGAGATGGTCCTCCCAGATTCCAACAGGATTCCACGTGTCCCGTTGTACTTGGGATTCCGCTAGGGTCTTTGAACCTTTCGCTTACGAGGCTATCACTCTCTATGGCTGACCTTTCCAGGTCGATTCAGCTAGGTTCTCCAATCCCACATCGCGGTCCCGCAACCCCCCCGACCAAAGATCGAGGGTTTAGGCTGTTCCCATTTCGCTCGCCACTACTTTGGGAATCGTTTTTACTTTCTTTTCCTCCGCTTACTAAGATGTTTCAGTTCAGCGGGTTGTCTCCCCACACTTGCGTGCGGGGTGATACGGGATTAGCCGTATCGGGTTCCCCCATTCGGAAATCCCCGGATCAAAGCTATTTTGACAGCTCCCCGAGGCATATCGCAGCCAATCGCGTCCTTCATCGACTTGCCGTGCCAAGGTATCCTCTATGTGCCGCAGTAACTTGATCAATCTCGGTGCGAGAATTTATTGCTGTTTGTTTATTTAATTGTCAAGGTTCTTTCTCTTCTTGAGAAACAAAAAACGCACATCAAGTGTGCGTTTTTTGTTTCCACACTTGAGTTTAAATTTACTATAAGAATTCGTTAATTATCAAATAGATAATAACGTACTCCTTTTCAAGAAACATTAATATTATAAAGGGGCGCTTTAAATTTGTCAAGTCCCTTTTGGCACTTTTTTGAAAAGGGAATACAAGTTCTTGCATCTTTGCTGGATAATTGTTAAAATTAGTCAATCACTTTTTTTAAAAGGAGGAAAACATGGACGAGCGAAAAATTATGTTAAGCGAGAAAGATTTGCCTGAGCGTTGGTATAACATCATTCCCGATTTGCCCAACCCTCCCGCGCCCCCTCTTAATCCTCTGACCAAGAAGCCCATTTCTCCCGAAGAGTTGGCGCCTATTTTCCCCAGGGCTTTAATTAAACAAGAAGCTTCGCCTGAGCCCTGGATTGAGATTCCGGATGAACTTCTAGAAATTTATAAGATCTGGAGACCCACGCCTTTGGTTCGAGCTAAAAATTTAGAGAAGGCCTTGAAAACTAAAGCCAGAATATATTTTAAGAATGAGAGTGTTTCACCTGCTGGTTCACACAAACCCAACACTTCGGTAGCGCAGGCCTATTACAATAAAATGGAAGGAGTAAAGCGCATCACTACCGAAACCGGAGCAGGGCAGTGGGGGTCGGCTTTAGCTTTTGCTTGCAATTTGTTTGGGCTTGAGTGTCAGGTTTACATGGTTAAAATCAGCTACGAACAAAAACCCTATCGAAGAATTCTTATGGAGACCTGGGGAGCGGAGGTTGATCCTTCCCCCACTATGAAGACCGAAGCGGGAAGAAGGATAAATCAGGAGATGCCCGGCTCCCTGGGAAGCTTGGGGATTGCTATTTCTGAAGCAGTAGAAGATGCCGCTAAACACGAAGATACAAAATATTCTCTGGGCTCAGTTTTAAACCATGTTTTGCTGCATCAAACCATTGTGGGGTTAGAGGTTAAAGAACAGCTTAAGCTGGCAGGAGAAAAAGGTCCTGACATTATGATTGGGTGTGTGGGAGGAGGAAGTAATTTTGCCGGCTTTGTATTTCCTTTTGTTAAGGATAAAGTTAAATCAGGAAAAGACATTCATTTTATTGCCGTAGAGCCAATGGCTTGTCCCACGCTTACGAAAGGAGAATATCGTTACGACTTTGGGGATACGGCCGGTTTGACACCCTTACTTTTAATGTACACTTTGGGACATAATTTTGTTCCTCCAGGCATTCACGCGGGAGGGCTTCGCTATCATGGAGACGCTCCGCTTTTGTGTCAGTTAGTTAAGGATAAAATTATTGAGGCTCGGGCGGAACACCAGGTGGCTTGTTTCAAAGCGGGGATTTTGTTTGCTAAGACCGAGGGTATTTTACCTGCCCCAGAGACCACGCATGCCATTAAAGTAGCTATTGACGAGGCCCAAAGGGCAACCGAAGAAAAGGTAATTGTTTTCAATTTTAGCGGTCACGGACATTTTGATTTAGCTGCTTATGATGCTTACCTTTCGGGGGAATTAAAAGATTACGAGTACCCCAAGGAAGCGATTGAAAAGGCCTTAGCAGAACTTCCTAAAATTTAATTTTTTTGTTAAAATAATTTGAGTTGGGCTCATAGCTCAGATGGTTAGAGCGTGCGCCTGATAAGCGCAAGGTCGGTGGTTCGACTCCACCTGGGCCCACCATTTTTGTGTTGACTTTTTTGCGACACAAGATGTCGAGGTTCAAAATATACTTGACTTCTAGTTAACAATTTGATATTCTAAAGAAAAAGGCAATGAGGTTTGCCTTATTTACTCCTTTTTATTTCCGGAGTTGATAACCTCTACCAACTTACTTGCCTGCTTTTGGTAGAGGTTTTTATTTATAAGGAAAGGGGGAAATAAAAATGGGAATTTATGTTTGGATTCCGGTTTTGGGTGTGTTGGGGATGGTTTTTGCTTTGGTTACCTATCTTATGGTTTTGAGGGCTAGCGAGGGAAATCAGAGGATGCAGGAAATCGCGCATGAAATTCACAACGGGGCTATGGTGTTTTTGAAACGAGAATATCAGATAATTCTTATCTTCATGGCAGTTGTCTTTATTATTATTTCTTATTTTATTTCGATTTATACTGGACTCGCATTTTTGCTGGGAGCATTTTGTTCCATGCTGGCTGGATTCTTTGGCATGAAAGCCGCTACGCGGAGCAGCGGTCGCGCCTGTCAGGGAGCAATCACTGGGGGGACCCCTCAGGCGTTGAGTATTGCCTTTTTTGGCGGCTCAGTCATGGGGGTTTCAGTTGCTGCTCTTGGAGTCATTGGGTTGGGATTAGTATTTTTGTTTACTAGGAATCCAGAGATCATCAGCGGCTTTGCCATGGGAGCATCGTCCATTGCCCTTTTTGCTCGTGTGGGCGGAGGGATTTATACCAAAAGCGCTGATGTGGGAACTGATTTGGTAGGAAAGATTGAAGCGGGTATTCCAGAAGACGATCCGCGCAACCCAGGGGTAATTGCGGACAATGTGGGTGACTGCGTCGGCGATACCGCGGGAATGGGAGCGGACTTGTTTGAGTCCTATGTTGGCTCGGTGGTTTCTGCTATTGCCATCGGCGCTACCTTGGCTAATCCTCTTAAGTGGATTTCTTTGCCTCTTTTCCTTATTACCGTGGGATTAATTGCTTCGCTTTTAGGAATATTCTCCATAAATATTTTTAAACGAATGAATCCCCAATCGGCTTTGCGCTATACCACTTATGTAAGCGGAATTGTCTTTATCGTGGGCGCTTATTTTGTTTGCTTATCTCTAACCGGCCGCTTGAATGAATTTTGGGCAATCATTGCCGGATTGATAACCGGGATTTTGATTGGCATCGAAAGCGAATATTTTACTTCTGGAAATCCGATTAGAGAAATTGCCAAAAGCTGCGAATCAGGCCCAGCCACCACTATGATAACGGGCCTGGCGGTTGGTTTTGAAAGCACCATTTTACCAGTAGTAACGGTTGCGCTTGCCATTCTTATTGCTTACAAATTCAGCGGCTTGTATGGGATTGCCTTAGCAGCGGTTGGCATGCTTTCAACTATTGGCGTAGTTATGTCTACCGATTCTTACGGGCCAATTGCTGACAATGCTGGGGGCATTGCTCAGATGTCTGGTCTGCCTCCGGAGATCAGAAAAATAACTGATAAATTGGATGCTCTAGGCAACACCACCGCGGCCATCGGTAAGGGGTTTGCCATTGGTTCCGCGGCCTTAACGGCTTTAGCTTTGTTTTCTGCTTATCAACATGCGGTGCATCTGCCTTCCATTGATCTTACCCGACCGCTTTCGGTTGTAGGATTATTGCTGGGGTCTCTTATGCCCTTTATTATTGCTGCTTTAACCATGAAAGCGGTGGGTCGGGCCGCCTATAAAATGGTAGATGAGATCCGTCGACAATTTAAAAACATCGTTGGACTTCTCGAAGGTAAAGCCAAACCCGACACCGGACGTTGCATTGATATTGTTACTCAGGGGGCGCTGAAAGAAATGATTGTTCCCGGATTGCTAGCCGTGGTTTCACCATTAGCGGTGGGATTGCTCTTGGGCACAGAGGCCCTGGGTGGTTTTCTAGCGGGAGCTACTGCTTGTGGGGTGCTTCTGGGAATAATGATGACCAATGGTGGTGCTTCTTTTGATAATGCTAAGAAATGGATTGAAGAAGGAAACTTGGGGGGTAAGGGGACCCCAACCCATGCTGCAGCCGTCGTAGGAGATACCGTGGGTGATCCCTTTAAAGACACAACCGGGCCTTCAATGAACATTCTTATCAAGCTGATGGCAGTGGTCTCCCTGGTTTTTGCCCCGGTTTTTATCACCTATTCGCCGGCGATCACCGGAGCAATTAAAGCGTGGTTTAAGTTTTAAGAAGGTTACACGGTTGATGGGTTGTGTGAATCCCTTCTTTGGGTGAGAATATCCGAGTATCAGATTTATCAGAACGAGATGATCAGATAATCAAAAGATTAGATGGACAAGTAAAAAGCAAAAATCAAAAATACAAATTAAAAATCAAAAACGACCGCAGACCTAGCTTTTTCTTGCTGTTTTGCATACCACGTTTTACGGCATCTTAGCCTTTAGGTAAGAAAAAATTTCCAGTGGCGAATTAGGGATGCTTAAAGGAAGTCGTAACGATGGCGCGGTCGCGAAGGTCGTCGATTGAATTGAGGAGCGCGTTGATTTCGTTAGTGGTTAGGTATTCAAGTTGATTTGGCATTTTTGTTTTTAGCTTCTTCTCGTAATTTAATCCCCTTATTTACAAGATCATATATTTCTTCCATTAGGAATGGTTTACGTAGGTACATAAAACCGCCAGAATTAATAACTGTTTGCCGGAATAATTCAGTGTAATATGCCGAAACAATAGCAATTGGTATATCAGGATATTTACTCTTAATTTTTCGCAATAATTCAATACCATCCATACCAGGCATTTTATAACCAGTAATAATTACATCATAGTGTCCCTTATTTTGGTCAATAAGATTCAAAGCAGAATAACCATCTAGTGCCGTATGAACTTCATAATCTTTTATTTCTAAGATCATTTTTAATGATTCTAAAATTGATGGCTCATCATCAACACACAATATGGCGGGATGCCTTTGAATAACTTGGCTACTATATGAGCTTTGATAAATACCAACTTCTTCCGCCAAATAATTTTTGGTACCATCAACACTCCTATAGTTACGAAGGAAGAAATCCTTCAAAGGTTTTATGATTTAACCTTTAAAGGTTGACAAAATGATCTCATAATTAATCTGGTCTTCTACTGTTATCTCCTTTTTAATCTCGTTTTGCAGTTTAGATGAATACTTTCTCCTAGAAAAATTTATTTCAGAATACTCATCGCCAACTTCTAGGATATTAGTAACTTCAACACCAATTTTCTGGTTTCCCTTTACCAAAAGAAAGTCTGGGGATACATCTTTTTCGTGTCTTTTTCTCCAACTAGGATCTTCTTTAAAATCTTTGTAATAGAGTTTCAAAAATTCGTTGAGAATATCTTTTTGCTGAGGATAACTCTGCTCGACAAATCAATATCGTCCATAAAATTGTTCATTTCACAATTTGTGAGCTTTTCTACCTGCTTCACAAACTTCTTAATTTCTCCTTTGCATCCCCCGCAAATTCAAAATAATTCTAACATGACGGAAAGGCAACTACTTAAGTATGGCCCTTTCCCCTTCGCCGTGTCCCCCTCTCCCCCTGGGAGAGGGGGCAAGTGTTTGGATGGTCTAGGGTGAGGGTATTTGGTGAAGGATTATTAGAAATTTTGATTTACCTCCTTTATTTTTCGTAACAGCCAATGTCAACTGCGCTGCTTTTGGGCCGGACCTTTCCATCTAGATCATCTGAGGGGGCACCGGTGGAGAGGCCGGCATCAATGGCAGGACTGCCAGATTGGAGATGAAAATCTCCGTTTGGTCCCCATTCAGCTCTGATGAACTTTGGGTCCCCGTAAATATTGCCTGACCCCAAGGAAGCGATATTAGAACTTGTATAAGAGGCATAGGTATTTAAGTTTGATGGGTCCCCCTCAACTACCTCAAGCTGTACTCCGTCTGCGTCAGCACGATTGTAAAAAAGATTATTTTGGGCCGTTAAAGTTACATTTTTATTAATCAAAAAACGCGCTAAACCCGCGAAGATGTTATTAGTTAAAGTTAGTCGAATAGGAACATTCCAGTATTGATATTGGGCCGTGCCTACGTATTGTGCATTAGCTCTTCTTTCGTCGTCAAAAAAAGTGCAGTTTATTACTTCAATGCTTGCATTAGTGTCATCAGTATCTACCACAAGAAGCTGCCAGGGGGTTGATTCATTTGAAGGGTAGCTCGTGCCAAAAACCAAAGTGTTTTCGACCTTACTGCCATCACCCCAAAGTTTTACTCCGTCCCCAAAATTATTAGCCACAATACAGTGATGGATATAAGTATTTCTTGATTTTGAATCAAGGCCGTCGCCGTAGTTATACCTGGAGGTTGTATATTTTATCTCAATTGGTCCTTCTGAATCTTCAATGCCAAAGCCATCGGGGCGATCCCAATCGGAGCGTCTTTCTTCTCCGTTAGTAAAGTTTCCCGCATATTCTAAAGTACAGCAAGAGATGACTACTCGTTCCCATCCCTTTTTGCCGCTGCCGGCTGCCGGCGCACTCAAGGCTGGACCACCGGTGTGATGGATATGTAAGTTTTCTATGGTAACATCGCGAATGCTTCCCGCAAAATTGATCCCAGTTTGTTCGATGTGGTGGAGGCACAAGTTACGCAAAATTACATTTGAAATGTCTCCGGTTCCTTCTCCCGCAGAACCTCCGGCTTCAATCCCATCCTGCAAACCACCGCTGTAAGGGTTGTCAATATCACTGGTGATTTCTAAGTTTTCAATGAGCAGGTAACTTTTGTTTGATATGTCGATAGCATGTGACATTCCTCCTCTGCCGGCTAAGACCGGTCTTTTGCCTGTCTCCCCCTTAATAACTACCCAGGCACTGGCAGTTCCCGAAGGCGGAACCAACCGATCTTGGTTGTAGTCGCTTAAAATGTATGTTCCGTCTTTGATAATCAAAGTATCTCCGGGTTGAAGTGTTTCGGAAGCATGTCCAAAAGTTTTCCAGGGCTGAGTTTCACTGCCAGAGTTAGAGTCGCTCCCGCTAGGAGAAAGGTAATAAGTGTTGCCTCCCGTTGGTATAGTGGTGGAAGTGGTTAGAACAGTAGTAGTGGTGGTAGTTGGAACATTCTCGCTTCCTCGACCGCAACTTATTGATAAAATTAATCCCGTTAGCATCAAAAAAATGAAAACTAAACCAGTCCTTTTCATCTGTGCCTTTCCTCCTTGTAATGAAGAGATCCCTGAAAAAGTTGACTTGGAAACAGAGACGTTTGTTTCAGGTTTCCAGAAGGTTTTTTAAAGACCTCATGAATAACCATTGACAAGAAGTATTATAAAGGATTAGAAAATTTTTGTCAACCTCGTGCTTTGGGTCATCTAAAATGTAACCGAAAGGGGACTGGTTGGGTCATTTAAAAGGTAACCGAAATAAAGGATTCATAGTATCATTCCTTCCAAGCTAAAGGAAGGGGTGATGCTAATGGATCTCCATGCTAGGAACGAACATATGAAGAAGCTAAGAGAAAGATACTGTCGGGCAAGCAAGAAGGAAAAAGGGGAAATTCTTGATGAATACTGTTGTAACACAGGGTTAAATCGAAAGTATGTCATTCGTAAATTTTGGAAGGACAAAGTGGAGCGGAGGAAAAAGAAAAGAAAGAGTATCTATGAAGGGGAAGTAATTTCTGCCCTAGTCAAATGCTGGGAGATATTTGATAGCCCCTGTGGGCAAAGATTAGCGCCTTCGCTAAAGAGTGAAGTAGAACGCTTAAGGGCTTTTGGTGAGTTGCAAATAAGTGATGAAACTGCAGACAAACTAAAGCGGATCAGTCCCAAAACGATTGACCGGAAATTAAAACATCACAAAGAAACCATTGGTTACAAGAGAAAATACCAAGCAAAGAAACATCCTCTCCTTTATCATAAGATTCCAGTTCGAGGCAACGACTGGGATACCTCTTTAGTTGGACAAGTGGAAGTTGACTTAGTAGAACATTGCGGGGCTTCGGCTGTTGGTGATTTCATTAACTCCCTCTCTGTCGTCGATATCGCCTCAGGATGGTGGGAGGGACAAGCTATTATGGGAAGAAGCCAGCGAGAAAGTTTTGCTGCTCTGAACAAGATTCGAAACCGAACTCCCTTCCCCTGGCGGGAGATCCACCCCGACAATGATACCACCTTCATCAACTGGCAGCTCTTAAGATACACTAAGCAAGAAAATATTAAATTTTCAAGGTCAAGACCTTACCGAAAGAAGGATAACTGTTTTATTGAACAGAAAAACTCCACCCATGTACGCAGTGTCATCGGTTACTTACGGCATGATACCGCAGCAGAACTTGCCGCTATTAACAACCTTTATGAAAATGAACTCCGACTCTATAAAAATTTCTTTCAGCCCATAATGAAGTTAAAAGAAAAGATCAGAGACAAAGGAAAAAAGCATAGAAAATATAACTACCCACAAACCCCTTTTCAATATCTGATGCAGTCTAGTCAAATTCCAAATAAAACCAAAGAAGCGCTAAAACAAATCTATGACCAACTCAATCCGGCAGAGCTAAAAAGAACCATAGACAGAAAATTGGCCAAGCTTTATGAGTTGTATAAAAGTAAACAACGCTCGCAAAATCCTGTTCCTTACAAAAAATTGAAGCCTTTAACTAAAACAATTTCGGTTACATATTATTTGACCCAACCAGAGGTCGTTGGGTTACCTAGTTAAATGACTTGACACAGGTATCTAATTAAGCCAAGTGGTTAGCCTTGTTCGCTTTTTCTTCCCCAAAACTCCGCTAGGATAGAAGCGGTAATGATGCACCAGACGGCGAAGAGGGCAGGGGGGACGGCGGAGCGGTAAGAAAAATGTTTTAAGGCCAGCACTGCGCCTAAGCCCGCATTCTGCATGCCGACCTCAATAGCTAAAGTCCGGCGGCGCTTGCGATCAAAGCGATAAAGAATTCCTGCGCCGTAGCCCAAAAGAAGCCCAAAGAAATTGTGCAAAAACACCGCCGCAAAAATCAAAAACGTTACTCCGGCTAAATAATCTCGATTAAGAGCCACCACCAAACCGCAAATAAAAGCAATAAAGACCGTAGAAAGAGCGGGGAAAACTTTTACAAATTCATCTAATTTTTCTTTTAAAGTGTATCTAACCCACATCCCAAGAGCTAAAGGAAGAATAACCATCTTGATGATGCTTAGGAACATCGGCCAGAATTTTATTTCGATATAGGTTTTGCCCAGTAAATAAACGAAGGTTGGGGTAAGCAGAGGGGAAAGGAGAGTGGAAGTAGAAGTCAGGGCAATGGAGAAGGCCACATCGGCTTTGGCAAGGTAAGAGATAACATTTGAGGCCATTGCTCCAGGAACACTGCCTACCATAATGACTCCTAAGGCTAACTCAGGGGGAAGATTTAGGAGCTTGGCAATCGTAAAACCCAAGAGGGGCATGATTCCAAATTGCGCCAGGGTTCCCAGAAGAACCGAGTGGGGACTTTTGGAGACGGGTTCAAAGTCCTTTAAAGTCAGCACCGCCCCAATGCCAAACATGGTAAGAGCAAATAACCAATCGGTATAATTTTTTAGACCCACCAATGCCTGCGGCCATAAGTACCCCACCGCAACCGCTAAAAGTACCCACACTACAAGAAGCTTAGTGAAGTAATCAAAAAACTTGTTCCACATTCTTTTTTAATTTGAAACGCCCTGATAGAATTACGGAATAGTAGTTTCGTATGCCATGAGATAGGTTCCGTTTTTAAGTTTAACTACTGTTGGAAACATGAGAGATATAGATTCTAAAGTGCTCCCCGCCTCTAAGGTTAAGCGATTGCCAGCTTCTAAAGTCCAGTTGGTAGTATCCGTGGAGTAAAAGGACTTAATCCAGTTATTGGCTTCTTGGGTTGGAGAAGCGCCGTGGGCGTATAGGCGATAACCCTCAGAAAAAGCAGTGACATCGGCATAGATAGCTTCTAATCCTCCATATTTTACTATCCCCTCATCTGTAAAGGTGTTCCCATCAGTAGAAATAGCGTGTCGATTGCCTGCCCATATTTTCCAGTTGTTATCAGAGAAGCGGAAGTTTTCGGGATCAAGCACATCGGTGCCGGCCACGGAGAATCTTACTCCTTCGTAGGTAAAAGTGAATCCTCCGTCAGTAGATAGGAAAGAGCAGGTTCGCGCTTTTTGCGGACCGGTTCCATCTGGGTCTACGGTAGCAAACATTCTAATTGATCCATCTGGTTTTAGCACCACATTGGGATCAACCGGGGCAGTGGCTCCGGAGGGGACACCATTAAAAGTTACATACTTATAGGCCCAACTGTTTCCATTATCATCGGAAACCGCAACTACTGTTTCATTAGTTCTTATTTCTGTTCCTCCCACTTTGATGTATGCAGCCACGAAATACACTAGAATTCTCCCATTGTCTAAAACCACGGCATCGGCGACAGAACCGCGGTCAAAGAGCTTAACATTGGTTCTAGTGAAATTTAATCCATCGTTAGAGGTAGCGAGCAAAATCCGTTCGGTTTCAGGAAAGGATCTTGGGTCAGAAGGTTTTCCCCAGCAGGGTTGAAAATCGCTGGTGAGGGTTGTGGAAGTGGTTGGGGTAGTGGTTGGGGTTGAAGTGGGGGTTGTGGTTGGAGTTGTGGTTGGGGTTGAGGTAGAAGTAGAAGTAGAGGTTGTAGTTGTGGTAGTGGTTGTAGTGGAAGGGGCTTCTTCTTTTGCTCCACAGCTGGCCACGAACAATCCTAAGATTACCATTAAGAAAGCTATTAAAATTTCTCGACGGTATTTGCTTGCTTGACGAAATAACATTTTAATACCCTCCTTGGTTTGGCTTAATTTTTAGTTATTTTACGCCTTGGTAGTGTGTTTGTCAATTTTGGCTGAAACTCTTTGGCTTTTCTTGACGGTTAATTTTTGGGGGATTATAATATTTATTGTCAAAAAAATGGAGATCGTGCGCATTATTTTAGGAATTGTCTATTTTCTGGCAACAGGAATACTAATTTTGAATGGAATTCACCGCTACCTTACCTTGTACCGTTTTATGAAAGTCAAGGATCAGGGTATTCCACCTGCTCCTCCTACGCTTCGTCAACCGATAGTAACAGTGCAACTTCCGATCTACAACGAGCGCTATGTGGCAGAGAGAGTGATTCGTGCGGTTAGCCAGTTGGATTATCCCCGGCAGCTTCTGCAAATTCAGGTGCTGGATGATTCAACCGACGATACCAAAGACCGAATTTTTGAGCTCTGTCAGGAGCTGAAGGCCAAGGGAATTAATATTCAATATCTTCATCGGGACAACCGGGTTGGCTTCAAAGCCGGAGCGTTGCAAGCCGGGTTTATGCAGGCAACTGGTGAATTCGTAGCTATCTTCGATGCAGATTTTGTTCCGCCTGCCGATTTTCTGCAAAAAACTCTTCCTTATTTTGCCAATCCCAAAGTGGGAATGGTCCAGACCTGTTGGGGACACATCAATCGGGAACATTCGCTACTTACCAAAATGTTAGCAATATTGCTTGATTCCCATTTCCAAGTCGAGCATGTGGCCCGCAACCGGAATGGTTATTTTTTTAATTTTAATGGAACGGCTGGTATTTGGCGTAAAGAATGTATCATTGACGCCGGCGGGTGGGAACATGATACCCTTACTGAGGATCTAGATCTTTCCTTCCGCGCCCAGCTTAAGGGCTGGCAGTTTGTTTATCTCCCCAATGTGGTTTGCCCAGCTGAACTGCCGCCAGAGATAAATGCGATCAAGTCCCAACAGTTCCGCTGGGCTAAAGGGTCAATGCAAACTGCTCGCAAATTGCTTCCTCGCATCTGGCGATCGAATATTACGCTAGGACAGAAAATGGAAGCAACCTTTCATCTTACCTCTTACCTTCCCACTATCTGGGCACTTTATTGCTCCATTTTTGTTTTGCCGGCAATGTACTTATGGGGATACAAGCAGACTCTGCCAATAATTTTTGTGAATCTTTTGCTCTTTGCCCTAACCTCGGTTACCTTTTACATTTTTTTTGAGGTTACCCAGCGAGGAGTCGAAAGGTCACTTTTTAAACGTATTCTTAATAGTTTTCTGCTGATGGCAATTTGGATGGGGCTTTCGATTAGTAATAGTCGAGCGATTGTCGAAGGAATATTTAATATCCAAAGTGAATTTAAGCGTACCCCTAAGTTCCGAATCGAAAAGAAGAGCGATTCCTGGGAAGGAAAGAAATATGTCGAAGCCAAAGATCTAACCGTGCTGGCAGAGTTGGTTATGGTGGGTTACCTCATTTTTACTTTTTCTTTTGTTTGGAAGAAGCACGATTACTTCTTAGTTCCCTTTGTAACCGCTTTCATCTTCGGGTTTGGCTATGTTGCGCTCCTTTCCCTGCGCACCAGGCTGAAAAAGGCGATGGCGACGATTAGAGCTGCTGCTTTTTCGTAGTTTTGAATCTTAAAAGTTTTTTTATTGCTTCTCTTCCTCGAGGGTGTTAGAATTAAAAATGGTCAATAGTTTTGTAATCCCGGTTGGATAACGAGCCTGTAGCTCAGCTGGATAGAGCGTTTGCCTCCGAAGCAAAAGGTCGTGGGTTCGAATCCCGCCAGGCTCACTTAAGTTAAGTTATGACCATTTTTGTGGGATATGCCAAGCAAGCAAAATCTGGGTGGCCGTACATTTTGACGGGGGTAGTAATCTTTTTCCTCCTTTTAATAGGATTAGTGCTTTGGGTCTCTTTCCTAAGCACCCCGCCTAAATTGGAAACGGTTTCAACTTCAAGCACAACTTTTACTTCTACTACTAGTTCTTCCCTTCCTTCTTTTGAGGGGACTTCTTCTACCTTAAGAAAGGAAGGAAAAGAAGTGGTGGTAGAAAAGATTATTATTGCTAGCGCTTTAGATAAAAATAATCTGCCTATTGACCAGCTTGCTAGTATCTCCTTAGAGAAAATCCAAACCGTTTATTGTTACACCAGGGTTGGTTCTTCTTCTCTTCCTCAGGTTATTAAGCATGTGTGGATAGATCCGGAGGGAAAAACTTTTGCCGAGATAAGCCTCAACCTTTTAAGATCCCCGCAGGACACCTGGAGTTATGTAAGTTTATTGGGAACCAAAAAGGGTCGCTGGGAGGTGCAGGTGAGGACGGAAGCAGGAAAAGAACTAGCTAAGGCAAGTTTTTATGTGGATTAAACTGATCGAAGCAGAAAATTATTTTTTTAGTCCGGAGTGCAATTTATTTTCCTGATAATTTTTTCCAGGTGGCATAAGCAAGTTTTTCGGTTCCATCAAATTTAATTAGTCCTGTATTATCATTTTCGTTTAAATCATGGAGCCATGGCCACCCAAATAAATGTAAGTTTATTCCTTGATCTCGAGTTAATCGACCAACTGCTTGGGTGATGAAGTTGGCTTGGGCTTGTTCTCCTCCTAGGGAGTTGAGCGAAGGCCAGGCAATTTCGCTAAAGCCAAAGGGCTTTCCAGGCATGTAATTTGCTGCCTTAGCATAATAGTCGTCCGGGATCATTGAGGGATCGGTCTTTCCGAGAGCATAAGGATAACTAGTAAAGACCAATAAATCCATCTTGTCAGGATTGAAGTAGCGAAGCACTTCCAAGTTTGCTTCACGGTTTTCTGACACGATTTCTCGGGCAAAGGTGCAAAACACCTTTGTTTCTGGGGACAATTTTTTAATTTCATCGTATATTTCTTCGTAAAGATAAACATAATTTTTAAAACCATTTGGGCCTTCTTCGCCATACTTTTCGTACCATTTATTTACTTCGTTTCCTAACGAGAGGTAACGTGGATGCGCGGCTCTCACTACATCCAGAGCTGCTTGCTTATAAGTTGCTTTCCAGGTATGGTCGCTTAGGGTTGCATTTTCCATGCCCGGGGGTGTTACCAAAGTTACTTCGCTAGAGATAAATGACATATTTATAATCGGGAACATTCCGTTTTTGCGAGTTAGCTGTTCAACAAAAGTTTGTCCCCAGCTTCCACTCAAGTCAGAAGCGAGATTATAAAAGGATGTGGGTTTGCCCCAAATGGGAACAAACTCCGAATATTGAGCAGCTTGCGAATATGAATTATCAAATGTTTGGTTTTGGGCAGGGGTTGGTAATATGCCCATAAAGAATCCTCTTGAGGGCAGATCAAGAGAGTCCTTTGGATTCAGGATTTCCGATCCGGTTGAGGTTACTTCCTTTTTGCCACAACCACTTATTAATACTGCTCCTATCAAGAGCACCACCCCAAAACTTTTTACCTTCATAAATGTTTTTTTCTCGAAGTTAGGGGGTAAGAAAGTTTTATTTGGTTTGAAAATCTGTGTCTTCATTTTTGACCTAATTGCTAAGTGTTTACAATGTTTATTCTTTTGGGCCAAACTTTATAGCCCTTCTGGGTTTATGAACAAATCTATCCATGGAGGACGATAAGTAAACCAAATAAAAAGAAATCCAGAAATCAGCAAAAGAAGCAGTAAAATATATTTAGTTAAAGGGCTAAATTCTATTTTTTCGGTATCTCTTTCTAATGCCCCTATTACTAGGGCGGAAAAGTAAGTTACCCCAATAGCCCAGATTAAATCAGCCAATAAAAGGGTTGTTTTTCCAAACAATGCTGGTTGAAGATACCAAATGATGATTATAAACCAAGGTAAGATTATAGTTGAGAGAAGGCGAGAATACCAAAAATTAAGAGGTTCTTTTTCCATTTTTTTTCTTACCAGAGGATATTCAACGAAAGTGGTAAGTAATAAGTAAGCCCAAAATGCCATTTTTAGGTGCTGAAAGAGCGATTCGTTTACTCCACAAAAGGGAATAAGAAAATTCCATCCTGTTAGATCATAGCCAAAATGAAGGGCTGAAAAGAAGAGCAAAAATATCAGGGGTTTCAAATAAAGGTTCATAAATTTGCCTTTTCAATTTTTCCCAGTTCGAATCCCAACACCCACTGGAGCCGAGGGGATTTGAACCCCTGACCTTCGGAATGCAAATCCGACGTTCTCCCAACTGAACTACGGCCCCACGTGCTGCTATTTATTATACCATATTTTGCCGATGATCTGCGGTTAACAAAGAAAAGCCAAATCCTACTCTACCTGTGGTAAAATATCAAATTAGGTGGCTCATGATAAAGTGGCATACTAAGGAAATTAAAGAAATAGAAAAGGAATTAGCTACTAATTTAGCTTTTGGTCTATCCGAAGCCGAAGCTTCTTCTCGTCTCAAGCAGTATGGTCCAAATAGGTTGAAAGAAGGTAAAAAAAGAACTCCCCTGGGCATGTTTTTAGACCAGTTTAAAGACCTCATGATTCTTATCTTAATAGGAGCGGCGATTATCTCTGGCTTTCTCAAGGAACCCATTGATGCCCTGGTAATTGTTGCCGTTGTGATTTTAAATGCGATAGTGGGTTTTGTTCAGGAATATCGTGCTGAGAAAACCATGGAAGCGCTCAAAGAAATGGCGGCCCCTATGGCTTCGGTTTTGCGGGAGGGAAAAATTAAAAGCATCCCAGCTTCGGAGTTGGTCCCCGGGGAGGTGGTGATTTTAGAAGCGGGAAAAGTAGTTCCGGCGGATTTGAGGATTATTGAGTCGAATCAGCTGAAAATCAACGAGGCCTCTTTAACCGGTGAATCCGTTCCTTCTGAGAAGCACATTCATTCTCTTAGTGATCCTCTTCTTTCTCTCGGAGACCGAAAAAATATGGCTTACAAGGGAACAGTTGTAACTTATGGGCGGGGAAGGGGGGTGGTGGTGGCTACCGGAATGAATACCGAATTGGGCAAGGTAGCGACTATGCTAGAGGAGGAAGAAGAAGTAAAAACCCCTTTACAAAAACGCCTTACCAGTTTTGGGCAAATTTTATCTTTTGTAATTCTTTCTGTTTGCGCTTTGATTTTTATTTTTGGTCTGGCACGGGGTGAACCACCGGTATCCATGTTTTTAATAGCGATTTCTTTAGCTGTTGCGGCCATTCCTGAGTCCCTGCCCGCAGTAGTTACGATTACCCTGGCTCTGGGAGCTAGAGTCATGGCTGATAAAAAAGCATTGGTTCGGAAACTTCCAGCGGTAGAGACCTTGGGATCGGTCACTTACATTTGTTCTGATAAGACGGGAACTCTTACCTTAAACAAAATGTTAGTAGAAGAGGTTTGGGTAGGGGATAAAGTTTATAAGGCAAAAGAAAAGTTTGAGTCACCCATTTGGTTTCTCCGGGGATTGGCCTTGAGTAATGACGCGCGAGTAGAGCAGAACCATAAAATTGCGGGAGACCCTACCGAAGTTGCGCTTTATACTTTTGCTCGGGAAAAAGGATTTGATAAGTTAGAAATAGAGCCAAGCTTTCCTCGCTTGGCGGAGATCCCCTTTGATGCTGAACGCAAATGTATGACCACGGCGCACAAAGTTGAAGATGGCTTTGTTTCTTTTACCAAAGGGGCTCCTGAGGTTTTGCTTGAGAAAGCAAATTCCTTTTTAACTGCTCGGGGAGAAGAAAGCATTGATCGTCAAAAGGTTTTAGCGGTTTATGAAAGAATGGCGGCAGATGGCTTAAGAGTTCTCTGCCTGGCGATGAAAAAATGGGAATTTTTGCCGGAAAAAGAAGAGGACTATGAAGTTGGACTTAGTATCCTGGGATTAGTTGGCCTGCTTGATCCTCCTCGCCTTGAAGTAGAAAAAGCAGTTAAAGAATGTAAAGAGGCGGGAATTACTCCGGTAATGATTACCGGAGATCATCCGCTGACCGCTGTTAATATTGCCCGCAGATTGGGCATTTTGGAAAATGGTAAAGATGCAGTTATTACTGGAAGGGAGCTTGAAACTTTACCTTTAGAGGAGTTTGAGAAGAAGGTTGAAAAAATCCGGGTTTATGCGCGAGTAGCTCCAGAGCAGAAGCTAAAAATCGTTAAAGCGCTTCAGGACCGAGGCCAATTTGCTTGCATGACGGGAGACGGAGTTAATGATGCTCCGGCCTTGAAAAGAGCCGATATTGGGGTGGCGATGGGAATTATGGGAACGGATGTGGCAAAAGAGGCCGCCCATATGATTTTGCTCGATGATAATTTTGCTACCATAGTTAAAGCGGTAGAAGAAGGAAGAAGAATTTTTGATAACATTCGTAAATTTATAAAATACATTATGAGTTGTAATTTGGCAGAAGTATTAGTAGTCTTTCTGCCCCCGTTCTTAGGGCTTCCTCTTCCCCTTTTGCCAATTCACATTTTATGGATCAACTTAGTTACCGATGGACTTCCGGGGTTGGCCTTTGCGGCCGAGCCGGCGGAGGAAAATATTATGCAGCGCCCGCCAAGACACCCCAAAGAAAGCATTTTTGCGCACGGCTTGGGTGGGCATATTATTTGGGTAGGAATTTTAATGGCTTTGGTTACCATTTTTACTCAAGCTCTTTCTCTTTCTTTAAAACTTCACTGGCAAACTATGGTCTTTACGGTGCTGGCGCTTTCGCAAATGGGACAGGCCCTGGCGGTGCGTTCGGAGAAAGCTTCTTTGTTTCAAAAGGGAATTTTTTCTAACCTTTCCCTTATAGGAGCGGTTTTTCTAACTTTTCTTCTTCAGCTTTTAGTGATTTATTTGCCTTTTTTCAATGCTATTTTTGGGACCCAGCCATTAACTTTTAGAGAATTGGGGCTATCGCTAGTTTTATCTTCGGTGGTTTTTGTTGCGGTAGAGGGGGAGAAATGGTTCAAGAGAAAAAAAGGCCGGTTATTTTAGCTTCACTTTCTCCACGGCGTCAGGAATTGCTTAAACAACTTATCTCTGAGTTTGAAGTAGTGGCTTCGGGGGTGGAGGAAGAAAAGATTGAAGAGAAAGATCCTCTTCTTTTTGCCATAAAAGCAGCGGAGGAGAAAGCAAAAAGAGTGGGAACGAAAAATAAAGAAGCGCTGGTTTTGGGATTTGATACCGTGGTCACGATCGATCATGAAATTCTGGGCAAACCTAAAACCAAGGAAGAGGCAATTTATTTTCTTCAGAAGCTTTCTGGGCGCGAGCATCGGGTAATCACGGGAATTGCTCTTTACCAAGCTTGTGAAAACAAGACTCTTACTGGTTACGAAATAAGCAGAGTTAAATTTAAGAATTTAACGGAAAAAGAAATTAACGCATACTTGGCTAAAGAAAGTCACTGGGATAAAGCCGGAGCTTACGGAATTCAAGAGGTAGGGGAGGAGTTTGTGGAATGGGTAAAGGGCGATTATTACAATGTGGTGGGTTTGCCTCTTAATCGTTTAAAAAAATTACTTAAGCAATTCGATGCTCCGGAAGTGGAACTAAAAATTGAAGATTATGCTCTGCCCCGTGATTTTGGGGTGGGGCGAAGTAGCCGCTTGGTGGTTTTTGTTCCTAAGGTGGTCTTAGACGACTTAGTAAGGGTTAGAATAGTAAAAGAAAGCAAAAATTTTGCTTATGGAGAAGTGGTTAAAATTGAACAACCTTCCCCTTACCGGGTGGAGGCTCCGTGTCCACATTTTGAACCGTGCGGGGGATGTGTTTTTCAGAATTTATCCTATGAGAAACAATTAGAGATCAAAGAAAAATACTTGGCAAACACCTTAGAGAAAATTGGAGGCATTAACTTGGAGAAGGTGAGAATCATAAGAATTAATCCTTCTCCACAGGTATTTCATTATCGCAACAAAATGGAATTTGCTTTTGGAGAAGAGGCAGGGTCTCTAATTTTGGGCCTAAGAGAAAGAAGTTACCCTTATTTTCCTACCTATCACAAAAGAGTGATAAAGCTAAACAGCTGTGAAATTTTTAGCCCCACCGTGAAGGAAATTTTTCCTGAGGTATTAAGATGGTTGAATGGTTTTCTTCCTTATGACCCCTTTACTAAGAAGGGCTTTCTGCGTCATTTAGTGATAAAGGAAGGCAAAAGAACAAAGGAACTTATGATTATTTTGGTAACTAAAACTGGAGAGCTTGGGTGTGTGGAAGAACTTGCTCAGAGCTTAAAAGAGAAAATTCCAGAGATGAAGAGTTTTTATTGGGTAACAAATGACCAAATTTCGGATGTAGTTAAGTTTCAGGAGAAAAAATATGTTTTGGGGCAGGAATATATTGAGGAAGAACTAGGAGGCTTAAAGTTCCGCGTTTATCCAAATGCGTTTTTTCAACCAAATCCCTTAGCGGCAGAAGTTTTGTATCGAAAGTTGTTGGAATACGTAGAAAGCAGCGACCGGGTTTTAGGTCTTTACTGCGGAGTGGGGTGTATGGAAATGATGGTAGCAAAGAAAGCTCGGGAAGTGGTAGGGGTAGATTCTGAGGAAATAAATATCATTGGGGCTAAGGAAAGTGCCAAATTAAACAGCATAAATAATATTAGCTTTCACTGTAGTTTTGCAGAAGGAATCATTAGCCAAAAATTCAGGAATTTTGATCTTCTTTTGCTGGATCCGCCTCGAGGGGGCTTGAGTAAGAAAGCTTTGATTAAGGTTTTGAAACTTTCTCTTCCTAGAGTTATCTATGTTTCTTGTAATCCGGCGACGCTGGCGCGAGATTTAAGAGAATTAATAAGTGGCGGCTATCAACTTAGAGAGGTTACTCCTTTTGATTTCTTTCCCCACGCGGCCCACCTTGAAACTCTTTGCTATTTGGAGGCCAGCCGGTAGCTTCGGGGGGAGACCATACCCGTTTTTCTGGGAAGGATAACCTTCATAATAGCCGCGCGCTCGATGGTAAACTCTCCGTAGCGGTTGTTGATTTCATCTAGGGCCTTAAGGACTTTCTTCTTTGTTTCATTTTCAGGAATGAGGCTTATTTGATCTAGGTGGTGGACAAGGCCAGAAACTGAAACTCCGAGGAAGCGAATAGCTTCTGGAGGTTTTCCCTTAAGGGAAAGGGGTGAGGATGAAGAAAAGGCAAGCTTTTCTGTTACCTGGTAGATTTCGTATCCATCGTCTAGATAATCCTCTATTTTCTTCTGTTTTCTCCAAAATTTAAAATTTCCAAAGCCCAAAGAAACATGGATGATGTTGCCTCGATATTGTTCTTTTCTTAAGCGCCGCCCCACTTGTTCTGCTAAGCGCAGAAGGTAGCTTTTTACTTCTTCTGGGTCACAAGTAAATTTAGGTAAGGTATAGGAGTGTCCCATAGATTTAGCTTCGGTTTCGTGGTAGTAAGGAAGAACCGGGGAGCTGTCTTTCCCCTGGCCCATCAAAAAGAGACGTTCTCCGCAAACCATACCAAAGCGCTTAACTAATTTTTCTCTAGGAAAACGGTGGAGATCACCGATGGTTCTTATTCCCATTTCTTTTAGGTACTGTTCTAATTTCGGTCCTATGCCGCAGAGCTTAGAAACTTCTACTTTTTCAATTTTATGAGGTATGTCTTCGGGGCGAAGAATAATTAAAGCGTCGGGTTTTTTAAGCTCCCCTGCGAGCTTAGCCAAAAGTTTGTTGGGGCCAATCCCAATATTGCAAGTAAGATGGAATCTTTCCCAGATCCATTTTTTAATCTCCTTGGCGATAGCTATTTCTCCTCCAAACCTTTCCTTAGTGTGAGTAATGTCAAGGAAGGCCTCATCGATAGAGAAGACCTCGACCAGGTCAGTGTAGCGGGTGAGCATTTGAGTGATTTCCTTTGAAGTATGGAGGTACTTGGCCATGTCGCCTGTGACCACGATAAGGTTAGGGCAAAGTTTTTTTGCTTCCCAGGTGGGCATGCCGTTTTTGATCCCGTAGGCCTTGGCTTCGTAGCTGGCGGCTGCCACGACCGAGCTCTTTTCTATTCCCCCTCCTACCACAACGGGCTTTCCTTGCAGGGCCGGGTTGGCCGCCTGCTCCACCGAGGCGAAGAAAGAGTTCATATCAAGGTGAAGAATGGTTCTCATAGAAAAGCTGTCGCTAGAGTGATCCGCTTACGAATCATGGTTTATGTCGATTTTTTTCAACTTCCAGACCATTTTCTGGTTGTTAAAGGATAGTTCGTAGTAATTGATTCCATCGGTTACCGCAAAGTGATAAAGCACTTCTATGCCTTGGCGATCTTGCCAGGTATAGTTAACTTCTTTGATTTCGTATTTTCTTCCTTCCCAAACAAACCACTTGGGGATGATCTTATCACCCTTAAAAACTGCTCCCACTTTTATAAGAGCATTAACTTCCATTTTTAGAACTTACGGAATAATCCTCGTACTTTTCCCTGAATGGCAATATCTTTTACATAAATGGGCTTCATTTTCGAATTGGCAGGTTCTAGCCGCACTCGATCTTTTTCTCGATAAAACCTTTTTAAGGTAGCTTCGGAGTTATTAATGAGGGCTACTACTACTTCCCCGTTATCGGCGGTTTCGCATCTTTCTACTACGATAAAGTCGCCATTAAGGATGTGGTCCTCGATCATGCTGTTTCCTTTTACCTGCAGAATGTAGCAGGGTTTTTTGCCTACCAGAGAAGCAGGGACCGCCATTTCTTCTTTTTGTTCCACTACTTCAATGGGTTCTCCTGCGGCGATGTAGCCCAGAAAGGGAAGGGTCACCGTGGGCATATGGGCAAAAGACATAACTTTTATTCCTCGAGCTTTGCTTTCTCTTTTTAAAAAGCCTTCTTCCTCTAAAGCTTCCAAGTGTTTCTGGGCGGACCGGGGGGAAGAAAATCCCATCGCCTGGCAAATTTCCCTGAGCGAAGGAGCAAAACCTTTTTCCGAAAAATAATCTAAAACAAACTGAAATACCTGACTTTGTCTTTTAGTAAGCTTCATCTGAGCACCTCCTTGGTATACAATTGTATACCAAGGAGTAAAATTTGTCAAGAGGGAAGAAGAGAGCGCAGCTTCTTTAGTAGATTACTTTATTGAGCGAATATTCTACGATTCCCCGGGCACCCGCCTTTTTGAGCTTAGGGATTAAGTCGCGGACCACATTTTCGTCGACGATAGAATCCACATCCACCCAGTCCGGGTTAGAAAGTTCGGCGATAGTAGGGGTTTGCAGGGCGGGGAGGAGCGTAAGAATTTGATGCAGGCGGTTTTTCAAAACGTTCATCTTGATGCCCACTTTGGTCTCGGCGTTCAGGGCTCCCTGGAGTAAAAGAATAATGTTATTTAGTTTTTCTTTTTTCCAGGGGTCATCCAGACAATTTTGGTTGGCAATGATCACGGTATTAGATTCTAGCACGGTATCAATGATTCTTAAATGATTGGCCTTAAGAGAAGCACCGGTTTCCGTGAGTTCCACAATAGCATCTGCTAACTCAGGGGGCTTGGCTTCGGTGGCTCCCCAAGAAAATTCTACAGTAGCATTTACCTTCTTTTCCTTTAACCACTTTTTGGTGACATTAACCAATTCGGTAGCAATCCTTTTCCCCTTTAAGTCCTTTACCGTTTTAAATTTTGAGCTTTCAGGAACGGCCAGAACCCAGCGGACTTTGCGGAGTCCCTGCTTGGCATAAACTAAGTCAGCTACTTTCTTTACGCGGCATCCGGATTCTAAAACCCAATCCATACCCGTCAGCCCAGCATCTAGAACCTGATCTTCCACATAGCGAGCCATTTCTTGCGCTCGAATGAGCATAATTTCTAATTCTGGATCATCAACTTCTGGGAAATAAGATCTTTCTGTGGGGCGAATATTCCAGCCCGCTTTTTTAAAAAGCTCAAAAGTAGAGGTCTGCAAGCTTCCTTTAGGAATTCCCAGCTTTAACTTATTAGTCATAATTATCACCCCTTTTAAGAGGATTTTACCACTTTTGAATATTTAAAAGCAAGCTGAAATTTTTGTTTAAATTTTACGAAAAAAAAGGAAGGAAAGTAATTTAAAAGGAGCTTGACTGGTGAACAAGCTATCTCTTCCAGTCTTTCATTTAAAGAAGATTTCTGGTTATAACTGGGCCTCTTTTCCAGTTTTGCGGGAGGTGGCTAGGTTTAAATTTGGGGATCAAAGTCAAAGGAAAAAAGTAGTTGACTCGGTGGCTAATTTTCTCAAGAGGACGGATCATAACTTTACTGATGTTACCCTCGTTGTGCCCTGTAGTAAAAGTCCTTTGCCTAGACCTACCACAAAAGCAGGCAAAGAGATTGCGAGTTTTCTGGGGATGAATTTCTTAGAGGGTGATTTTATATCTAAACTTGGGAAAGAAGGAGTCCTTCATTATGCGGGCCTAACTGATAGAAAGGCTAGAGAGCAGCAAAAAAAGAATCAAATTAAAATTGAAGTAGGAAAAATTACCACTCCCTTTGTGATGCTTTTTGATGACACTTATGCCAGTGGAGCTACTCTGCGAGAATATTGGAGAGCAGTGAGAGAGGCAAGTGCCCAAGTAGAAGAGGGGTGGGGAATTACTTATGCTCGGTATGCTACCCAAGATTTTCTAATTGAGGATATTAATAACCATTTAATTTTATGGGATTTGCCTGAGTTGGTATCGTTATTTAATCAGGTGGGAGAGATAACAAATACGGCTTTTCGGGTGCTTATGAATTTGAGCCCCTATCTTTTTGCACGTTTGGTAAGCAATTTGTCCCCCGAATTTCTTAAGGTTATGAACGACATCTGGGAAAGTTTTTTACATAATGGGGTTGAGGGTAAAAAGAAAGAACTTGCTTATGAGAAATTAGATATTCTCCAAGGAAAAATAAAATTCCCTGAAAGTATCTCAATAACCTCCTCTCATAATTTAAGTTTTTCTTACCCATATGTTCTACGGTTTGGATCGAGGAAAGAGTTTGCCGCTTTTGCCAAGGAGGCACCCTTTTTCCCTTTTCGTGATTCTGATTTTGTAATAGTTGAGGGGAAAAATGGATTTCGCCCGTTTCGTTTTATGAGCAATTCAGGACGTTGGGTTGCGGAATTAAATGTTTATAGCTCTTTGGCAGAACTGGCAAGCAAAACGATTATGGGGGAAATAAAGGAAAAATGAGAATAACAGAAAAGGCATTTTTCCCCTCCTTTTCACGCTTACGGCGCTGGGGGGAAATTAATATTAATTTGCATGGCTCTTTAGAAGTAACTCCCAGGAAGGAGTTGAGAAATCAATATCCTAAAATTTTAAAAGATCTAATTTTGGAATTTAGAAAAAACCATCCTTTTCTTAAGCCCTTGATAGTGGGCATGGCGGGGCCGAGAAATGCAACTAAATCCAGTACTACCCAAGCTTTGGTTGAAATGCTAACAAGCAAATTAAATTTGGCGGCGATCTGTATGGATAATTATTTTTTGCCGAGGGATGCCTTCAAAGTTCTGGGTAAAGGAGTAGAAAAGAAGGGTAAAGACCCGATTCTTTTAGATTTTAAAAGATTAGTGGACGATCTTACCGCGCTTTGTCAGGGGAAAGAAATTTTGGTGAAGGTGCGAGATCGCTACGCTTACGATTATCGCGGACCGGAAGTGGTTATTTCTGGCAGAGGGTTAGATTTAATTTTAGTAGAGGGCTTGTCTGCCTTTTATCCTAACAATCTCGTTTTGGAAGGACGGATACATAACCCCTATATTTCTTTGCTTTCATCTTTTTTCGCCATAAAAATTTATTTATCTATAGACCCTTACATTGCCGAAAAGGTTGCTTTTTTTAAGAATGAGAAGCGGAGAAATCTGGGCTTTTCTTCCCTTGCTGATGGCTTAATTTATCGAAGATTTAGGATGGTTGAACTTCCCCGTTTCGATGGCCATCATCGTTTGGTTAGAAGCAACGCGGATATTGTTTGTGATTTAACTTATTTTAATCATCATTATCAATTGAGCACGATTAAGATTTCCGAGAGTTTTTTAGAAAAACTATTTAGGAGGGAAGGGCCTTGAAGATCGAAGTTTGCTACCAAAAAAACAAAGCTGCCATAAGGGTGAATTTTGAAAGAAAAAAAATAGAATCGAGAGCAACTTTGGCTCTAAAAACAGGCAAGTTTAACCCCGTTCATCCTATGCATATTCTTTTAGCTTTAGAAACCATAAAAAATGGTTGGGCTGATCAAGTAGTACTCTTGCCTAAAAATTCAGGGCCGGGAAAACCATTCCTTCCCCCCTTTGAGGAACGACTTGACGCCCTGCAAAAAGTAGCTTCTCTTTTTTCTCCTTGGCTTTTGGTTTCTAGAGGCAAAGAAAGAGGAAGCAATAAAGAAGCTGTGGGATGGGTTAAAAGAGAATTTAATTCCCAGGGGTTGGTTTGGATTGCTTCAGATAGTGGGAAGAGTAGCCGACGGATTTTAGAAAAACTGCGGGCGGGCTTTTCCTTAGAAGAGGCCTTGGCGGAGGTAACTTCTCCTTCTATTGCCAAGTACTTGTATTTTTATTATGAGGAAGACGAATTCGTAACACGGCTAAAAGAAGCTAATAATCCGCATTTCCAGCTGGTGCTTATGCCGCTTCAGTATCATCCTTTGCGGTTTCTTCATTCGAGTTTAGTTAGAGCGGGCAAAGCAAACTGTTCTTTTGCTTTAACTTCTGAAGGAGTAGAGATGTTGGTTGCATCTGAAATTTTGGCCAGGTGATGACGATAATGACTTGGCAAATAGGGAGGTGCCTTGAGACGCAATAAGCAGGGCGTCTAAAAGGCTTATATTCAGTTGAGGTTAAATTAAGCATGGTTAGTTCTATAGAAAATTATGGGAAACGGGTTTTGGGCTCTCTTCTTATTAAGGGAGGGCAGGGGGTACGCAAAGCGTTTAATCGCTTGACTACTTATTGGCTAATAAATGAGTACGCTAAACAAGCTCCTTATGCTATGCCTGAAATGTTGAAAAGAGTTTCCTTAACTTTTTGGGGCCGTCCGGGGAATGTAGTTTTAATAGCTGGTCCAGAAAGCGAAGATCTAGTTAGAAATAAATTTTCAAACCACAATTATCGCTTGATTCCGGCTGAATTTAAATCCTTTAGGAATGGGGAAAGTTATGTGCGCATTCAAGAGACCATAAGAAAAAAAACCGTGGTGATTTTTAGAGATTTTACCCAGGCCTCGAATTTCAACAACCATTTAATTGAAACCTGTCTGCTTATTGACGCGGCCAAAAGGGCGGATGCGCAAGAGGTAGTTTTGGTAACTCCATACTTGCCTTACATTGATGAAAAGAAGGATTCCGGAAATTATGCTATTGATTTTTTTAAGTTAGTGCTTAATCTTTTATTTAAGGCGGCCGGTTTAGATGAATTGCGCGTGGGCAATTTAACCATAAACCGTCAAACAAACGGTTTGTTTTTATTTGATAAAATCTTTAGCCGCAATGTTGCTCCTTTTATGATTGCTCATGGAGAAAACCTATCGATGCTTAGAGAAAAGACCCCAGGACCTAAGGATTTGGTTTTTATGTCGGGAAATAACGTGGCTGATTTAGCCAGGGCAGTTATAAAACAACTTGAAACAAGATACGATGTTTGTGGAGAAAAGCTTGACCTCCATCTCATGGTTGGGGAAAAACATAGGCTTATATATGCCCAAAACCAAAATGAGAACCTTAACGGCAAATCAGTTTATATCTTTCAAACTTGTGATACTAACCGGATCAACGATGACCTTATGGAAGCGCTTATTATGGCTTATACGGCCAAGAAGAAAGGGGCCAAAGAAATTGTACTAGTAATGCCTTATCTTCCCTATGGACGCCAAGAAAGAAAAGCTCATACTCGGGAACCAATTTCTGCCAAGTTTGTGCTCAATGCCTTAACGGAGGCAGCAGGGGTAACCCACGTAATTACCTTAGATCCTCATGCTCCTGCGACCCAAGGTTTTGTTGATATTCCTTTTCAATTTATTACTGCTCGGCATTTGATTGTAGAAGGAGTAAGGAAGATGATGGAAAGCGGGGAGTGGGCTAAGGATTTTGTAGTGGTGGCGCCGGATGTAGGTCGCGGCAAAGCGGCGCGCAAACTAGGCGTAGAAATTCTGGGGCCGGATTCCACCTGGGGCGAGATAGATAAGGACCGCCCTTATGCCGGAGAAGCAAAAGTAGCAGCCGTTATTGGAAAAGTTAAAGGCCGAGATGTGCTGCTTTTTGATGATATTGGGGATTCTGCAGGAACCCTTATCAATGCTGTCGGGGCCTTAAGGAGCAAAGGGGCCAAAAGGATAATGGTAGCTTTAATTCATGGGGTTTTTTCGGATGTTAAAATTGATTCTCCTGAAGAAAGAGACATTATTTTGAGGTATCTTAAGGCTAAAGGGAAAAGAGTTGGGGATTATGTTAAGGAGGGATTTGTGGTTAATGCTCTTTTGCGTTTGCAGGCAAACCCTTATGTTCATAAGATTGTTTTTACCGATTCTTTAAATGTTCCCGAAAAAAATATTATTGATCACCAAAAGATAGTAAAACTTTCTATTGCTGACCTTTTGGTAACAGTGTGTGGAAGGATTATTCGAGGCGAATCCTTGCAGAACTATCAGTCCGAGGGATAGAGCTTTTAAATTAAGGAGTATTTGACGGTTCCTGAAGAATTTTAACTAGGGCTTTGCCAAATTCTTCGGCCGCTGCTGGACCGCTGGCGGTAATAATTTTACCATCGACTTCAACTGCTTTTCCAGTGCAAACTGCGCCCGATTTTTGTAAAGTTTGTTTTTCTCCGCTCCAAACCGTGGCTTTTTTGCCTTGCAAGACCCCCGCTTTGGCTAAAATTACCGGAGCAATACAAATTGCCCCAATGACTTTATGGTGTTTTTCAGCTTCAATGGCCAAAGCCAAAGCTTGGGGATCATTAAAGTACTGAGTGGTTCCACTTCCTCCTATAAAGACGATGGCATCATAATCGGTAGCTTTTGCCTCCTTAAGCAAGAGGTCTGGCTTAACTTTAGTTCCTAGCATGCCCTGGGCTTCAGAAAGGGAAGAAGAAGCAATGGTGATAAGATATCCTTTTTTTTCTAGAAGCTCTTTAGGGACGGAAAATTCTCGATCCTGAAAATTCTTATGGGCGATAACCATGAGAATTTTCTTGGGAGTTTGAGTTTGGGGAGCAGGAACCACTTCCATTTTGAGAATTTCTAACTTATATTTGGGTTCTTCTTTGATGGGAGGTTTGCTGGCCATAGCTAGTACAAATGACCAATAACCAAGGAACAACAACCAAAAAATAACCCAAAAACTAATTAATTTTTGGGGTTTGTTTAATTGTTTAATTGTGACATTTACTTTATCTTGTATTTTGGTCATGGTTATTTCACCTCATTCCTTTCATTCACAAACACAATCTTTGGCTTTAATTTTTTTGCTTCTCTTGGGTCAACCAGGGCGTAAGCAAGAATGATGACTTTGTCGCCTTTTTTACCCAATTTGGCAGCAGGGCCTCGCAGGGAAATCTCACCTTTTTTGCCCTCGATGCAATAGGTTTCAAAGCGTTTCCCATTATTAAAGTTTAAGACCTGGACTTTTTCTCCGGGGATAAGGCCGACCGCTTGCATAAGGGTTTTATCAATCCCAATACTACCTTCGTAGTGGAGTAAAGTTGCGGTAACTCGGGCCATATGAATTTTAGATTTAAGGAGGGTGATAAGCATGGCTTTATTATAACTCAAAAATAAGAAAAGCTCAAGATCCTTCAAAACCAGGCCTGGCCTGAACCAGAGTTTAGTTCAGGCCAAACCCTGCTTTAGTCCCGAAGACTCAAGGACCTCAGCAGGGAAAAGAGCGCGAGTTTGACCCTCCAAAGCTCAAGAAGAGCAAAGGAAGGATCGACCTAGGAGTTTGCCAAGATAAAACTTGGCTTAAATACTCCTTAGAAAGGAGGTGATCCAGCCACACCTTCCGGTACGGCTACCTTGTTACGACTTCACCCCAGTCACCGGCACCACCTTAGGCCCTCCGAAGAGGGACTTTGGGTGTTTCCGGCTTCCATGGTGTGACGGGCGGTGTGTACAAGGCCCGAGAACGTATTCACCGCAGCACGCTGATCTGCGGTTACTAGCGATTCCGGCTTCATGCAGGCGAATTGCAGCCTGCAATCCGAACTGAGCGGTGCTTTTTGCGATTTGCTCCCCCTCGCGGGCTTGCTTCGCTTTGTACACCGCATTGTAGCACGTGTGTCGCCCTGGGCATAAAGGCCATGATGACTTGACCTCATCCCCACCTTCCTCCCCTTCATCAGGGGCAGTTTCGCTAGAGTGACCGACTTTACGCTGTCAACTAGCGATAGGGGTTGCGTTCGTTGTGGGACTTAACCCAACATCTCACGACACGAACTGACGACAGCCATGCAGCACCTGTCCGCCCTTCCATATTGCTATGGATCGTTCCCCTTTCGGTTCACTACTAGGCGGATGTCAAACCCAGGTAAGGTTCTTCGCGTAGCATCGAATTAAACCACATGCTCCACCGCTTGTGCGGGCCCCCGTCAATTCTTTTGAGTTTTAACCTTGCGGTCGTAATCCCCAGGCGGTTCACTTAACGCGTTAGCTGCGGCACTAAAGGGGTCGATACCTTTAACACCTAGTGAACATCGTTTAGGGCTAGGACTACCGGGGTATCTAATCCCGTTCGCTCCCCTAGCTTTCGCGTCTCAGCGTCAGAAATGGCCCAGAAAGCCGCCTTCGCCACTGGTGTTCCTTCCGATATCTACGCATTTCACCGCTACACCGGAAGTTCCGCTTTCCTCTACCATTCTCTAGCCTGACAGTATCAGATGCGGCTACGAGTTGAGCTCGTAGATTTAACATCTGACTTATCAGACCGCCTACACGCCCTTTACGCCCAATGATTCCGGACAACGCTTGGCCCCTACGTATTACCGCGGCTGCTGGCACGTAGTTAGCCGGGCCTTCCTCTGAGGGTACCGTCATTATCGTCCCCTCTGACAGTGCTTTACATCCCGAAGGACTTCATCGCACACACGGCGTCGCTCCGTCAGGCTTTCGCCCATTGCGGAAAATTCCTCAC
>Ga0123519_10001026_pt1 | contig 48737 bp, 47 predicted proteins | sample YelNatPaOPRAMG02_FD_87396 | JGI IMG/M metagenome (GOLD analysis project Ga0123519, IMG submission 87396) | Hot spring microbial communities from Yellowstone National Park - Yellowstone National Park OP-RAMG-02 (version 2) | ecosystem: Environmental > Aquatic > Thermal springs > Hot (42-90C) ...
CCCTGAAATTAATCGAAGGATCACCCATAAAGAGTATATGGAAGCAATCCAAATAGCCAGAAGTCTCCATCTCTATCGAGGGTTTTAATTGACCTCTAAAGAGATTCTTAAGAAGATTCATTCTCTTAGAGAAAAGGTCGAGGAACTCCATCAAGAAGTCCAATCCCTTAAGATCTATTCTTTTCACCGGTCTTTACATCCCGAAGGATTACTCAAAATGAGGGGGATTGAAGTGTATCGGAAGGACCCAACCGATCGACTCTTCTTCCCTTCCACCTTATCTCCTTCTTATCAAAGTCAATTTTTTGAGATGATGAAAAGATACTCTTTCCGTCTCGTGATCCGAGATATCATCAAATATCATGAGAGATTCTCAATAGAAGACCTGACTCATTATTGTTCATCCAGAGTGGTTAAGCAATATTGTGACTTTTTACTCGGGATAGGAATAATCGAAAAGGAAGGTCGAGGTAAGTATCGGACGGTGGTCTCTCCCCTCTATAGTTTTGGCCCTACTCTGGAATGGTTTATTGCGGAAATGTTTAAAAGAGAATTCTTCTCTCCCAGTATTTATAACGTGAGTATAAAGAAGACCCACTCTGGAGGAGATTATGATGTCATTGCTTCCTGGAATCAGAGGCTGGTCTATGTAGAGGTAAAATCCTCCCCTCCCAAAGGGATAGAGATTGGAGAGGTGAGGACTTTCTTCTCCAGGATGGAAGATCTTCTGCCAGACGTAGCCATTCTTTTCAACGATACCCAATTGAGGATGAAAGATAAATTGGTGGTGATGGTAGAGGAAGAGCTCCTACGAAGATATGGAAAAGACTCTGAAACCCTTTATCCGGTGGAAAGGCTGATTGAAGAACTTTTTCATGTCTGTCATCGCCTCTATATCGTCAATAGTAAGAAAGATGTGGTAGAAAACTTCCGCCTCTGTCTTAGGGATTATCTTCGTTCTCTCTGCCTTCCTTTCCCCAGCCAAGCATTAAGAAAAGGCATAGACACTCTTTTCAAAAGAGGTGAAGGGAGATGAAAAATAAAGAAATGGCAGATCTGTTCAATAAGATGGCCGATATCCTCGAATTCAAGGGGGAAAATCCTTTTAAGATCAGCGCCTACCGAAAAGCGGCAAGAATTCTGGGAGATCTAACCCAGGACATTGAGGAGATTGCCAAGAAAGGGGAACTGAAGAAGATTCCTGGAATCGGGGATGGAATGGCCCAAAAGGTGGAGGAGTACCTAAAGACAGGAAAGGTTGCAAAGTTCGAAGAGATCAGGCGGGGGGTCTCTGACGAATTGATCGCCATGATGGAGATCCCTGGAATGGGGCCTAAGACTTTGTCCCTGATATACAAAGAACGGGGTATCAAGAATCTCTCAGAATTGGAGAAGGCCTTAGAGAACGGGTCTCTCATTGACCTTCCTGGAATGGGTGAAAAAAAGGCGGAAAATATCAAGAGAGGGATTCAACTTTTAAAACAGAGCAAAGGAAGGATGAATCTTGGCATGGCCTTCCCGGTAGCTAAAAGAATCGTGGAGGCCTTGAGGGAGGCCACCGGCTCCAAGAAGATTGAATGGGCAGGTTCCCTTCGAAGGATGAAAGAGAATATAGGGGATATTGATATCCTGGCGACCGGCCCGAAACATGAAAAAATCATAGAGGCGTTCACTCACCTCCCTGAAGTGAGACAGGTCTTGGCCTCCGGAGAAACCAAGGCCTCTGTCATTGTAGAGGGAGGTTTGCAGATCGATCTTAGGGTGGTGGATGAGGATTCCTATGGAGCAGCCCTCCAGTATTTTACAGGATCCAAAGCCCATAACATCCATCTCAGAGGGATTGCCAAGGGAAAAGGGATTAAGATCAATGAGTATGGAGTGTTTAAAGGGGAGAAGAAGATCGGGGGGAGAGAAGAAGAGGACGTCTATAAAGCCCTCGGGATGGTTTGGATCGAGCCAGAACTTCGAGAGGATCGTGGAGAGATTGAGGCGGCTCAAAAGAGGTCCCTCCCTCTCCTCGTTAAAGAATCCGATATCAAAGGAGATCTCCATCTCCACTCCAAATGGAGTGATGGGACCTCTTCCATCGAAGAGATAGCTCAGGAGGCTCATAAAAGAGGATATCAATACGTAGCGATTTGTGACCATTCGAAATCCTTAAAGATCACTCATGGTCTCGATGAATCCCGATTGTTGAAACAGATGGAAGAGATCGACCGAATCAACGAAAGAATAAAGGGGTTTAAGATCCTAAAGGGAATAGAAGTGGACATCCTTGGGGACGGGAAATTGGATCTTTCTGATGCTATTTTGAGGAGGCTGGATTGGGTGGTGGCCGCTATCCATAGTGGGTTTAAACAGGATAGGGAAAAGATGACCAAAAGAATCATAAGAGCATTGGAGAATCCTTTTGTCCATGCCCTGGCCCATCCTTCCGGGAGATTGTTGGGGGCAAGAGAAGCCTACGAAGTGGATATGGAGGAGATTTTAAAAGCAGCTAAACGTTTGGGAAAAGCCTTAGAGATCAATGCCTATTTTGAACGCCTGGATCTCGACGATCTCCATTGTCGAAAGGCAAAGGAAATGGGAATTCCATTAGCCATTGGAACAGATGCCCACCATTTGGATCAGATGTGGATGATGACTCTGGGTGTAGCCGTCGCCCGAAGGGGATGGTTGGAGTCTCGAGACCTTCTCAATACCCTATCCCTCCATGAATTTCTTAAGTGGTCTCAACGATCGAGATAGATTCATTTTAGAACCATCCGAAAGTCTTTTTCACCTCTTCCGCAAATTGAGGGAAAGGGGCAGGGGTAAAGGAGAGGAGGAAGGTAAGAAACATGAGGCCTCCTATCCATTTTCTCTTTCCATCGAGAGGGGTCTGGTCATCGATGGGGGTGGGATGCCTGAAACCAAAAAGAATCATCAAGATGAGCATAAGGATCCATCCTGGATTATAGAATAGGGTAATAAAGGCCATGGCTGTAATAGCCATAATAAAAATGATCCGACTCCATCTCCCGAAAAGGGCGTAGGCAATATGTCCCCCATCTAACTGCCCTACTGGGAAGAGATTAAGAGCCGTCACAAAAAGACCCACCCAACCCGCATACCCAATGGGATGAAGCATCACATCAAAATTCTCCGGAATTTCTCCCATGACTATCCGCTGAATAAGAGAGAAGAGGAAGGGATCGGCTAAACGGATTGTCCCCTCTTTAATCTGGGAGGTCGGGATAAGGACAGAGAGTTTTAAACCAATAGCAATTGCCGGGATACTCAAAATAAGACTCATGAGAGGGCCTGCCACGCCTGTATCAAAGAGAGCCTTTCGTGATGAGACTATGCTCTCCATTCGGATGACCGCTCCCAGAGTCCCAAAGGGTGAAAAGGGGAAGGGTAAAAAGAAAGGTAAGGAAGCTCTCATGCCATGCCTCCGGGACATGAAATAATGACCCATTTCATGTCCCAGAAGGATGAGCATAATTGCAATCGAATAACTCAGACCCCCCGTTAACCACGTGGAAGCCACGGTCATGATGAAGAGAATAAAGTGAATGCTATTTCGACGCATGAATCCATCTTATTTCTTTTTCTTATGACGATCCCGATCAAGCATCTTTTTGTGTTTGTGTTTCCGCATTTTCTTTCTTCTCTTTTTAACCACACTTCCCATGATCTCACCCCTTTCCTTTTAAAATAATTTAGACTCTTTTCTAAATGATTCCATCGGAAGCATCCTTACAGCCCTAATCTACAATCACATTGGTTTGAGTTCTTAGCACACCAGGGAGGGCCTGAATCTTGGTCACAATGAAATCACCCAAGATGTTAATATCTGGAGCCTCCACCAATGCAATGACATCATAGGGACCTGTTGTTGCATTGGCTCGTTTTACTCCAGAGATTTTTGTGGCCTCTTTGGCTACATCCCTGGCCGCTCCTGCCGTACATTCAATAAAGACATAGGCAGAGATTGGCATAAAATCACCTCCTTGAACAATACCTTACCGCAATCCTATCCCAATTTCAAGACTAAAATATTCCCTCACTTATCCCTCTCGGGTTTACTCCCCACTTCAGTGAGGAATCACACGGAGCCACATCCAATGTGATTCAGGATGGCTATCTCATCAAAGAGAATATCCGATATGCGGGGTATAAGTCAGCTCGGGTCAATGAGTCCTATGTGGGATACGATGTTATAGGAAATCAATTCTTGGACATTCTTCCCATTTCGATAACCCCTGAGACTTACATTCAATTTAAGATTGATGAAATGGGGATCAATGAGAAGACACCTGCTTCTCCCGAGTATACCAATGACTGGCAGTACTTGATGTTGACCTTTAATGAGGGGTTAGGGATTCAATACAGCTTAGATCAATTCATCGATATGGGAGCCAAGGTTGTTTATCTTACCTTCAATCCCAATCTAATCATTATGGACAATCTCTATAATCTCTTTGAGAAAGCAGGGATTTCTATACCTCCAGCAGGTTTAATTTTAAGGAATATTGCCTTTGTTCAGCAGCTTTCCATTTTGGATACCAATTCAACCATAGAGCATCGTCAGAGGATGAAGATCGACAGCCTTCGCATTATCGAGGGGAAAAGGCAGTAGGAGGTTCACCAATCCTAAACCGTTTTTGGGTCATTCTCATCTCCAGGACAGGATTTATCCTCCCATTAGTGAGAAGAATCGTCATTCACTAAGTTGGGAGGCCGTTTTCCAGTGAGACCCGCCACTAAATTCTCTGCGGCCATCATGGCCATCTTGAATCGGGTCTCCCTGGAGGCACTGGCAATATGAGGGGCTAAAACCACATTCTTCATCCCGAGGAGTTCGGCCTCCACCTCTGGCTCTCTCTCATACACATCGAGTCCTGCTCCTGCGATCCTTCCCTCTTTTAAGGCCCAAACCAGCGCTTTCTCGTCTACGATAGGCCCACGGGAAGCATTAATAAGAATGGCCGTCCTCTTCATCCATCTCAATTCCTCTGCAGAAATATAGTGAACCGTCTGGGAGGATAGGGGAAGATGCAGGGTGATGAAGTCCGAGGCTTGAAGCAATTCTCTCTTCTCTACAAAATGGGCACCCAATTCCTCTTCGAGATCGGTTGAGGCACGCCGAATATCGGTATATAATATTCTCATCTCAAACCCTTTAGCCCTTTTTGCGACCCTCTGTCCGATTCTACCCAAACCGCAGATACCCAGGGTCTTATGATGAACATCAAGACCAAGAAATTCCATCAATTTCCATCCGCTCCATTTCTCCGTTCGAAGAAAGCGGTCCGCCTCGACCACTCGCCGGGCGGTGGCAAGTAAAAGGGCCCAGGTAAAATCAGCGGTGGTATCGTCGAGGACACCCGGGGTATTGGTGACCATAATTTTCCGACGACGACAGGCCTTCAGATCGATATTGTCGTATCCCACTGCTACATTGGAAAGGATTCGAAGTCTTGGGCAGGAGGAAAGAAGTTCTTCATCGATTCGATCCGTGAGAAGGATAATCGCCCCTTCCTTATCCTTAAGCCTCTCTCTGAGTTCTAATGGAGACAGTGGAGTCTCCGATGGATTGAAATCCACCTCAAAATGTTCCTGAACCCTCCGAACCACTTCATCGAATATCTTCTGACTGATCAGAACCTTAGGTCTCACGAAGGGATCCCCCTTATAGCCTTCTTAACACGAGATCAATGACCAGCTCATTGGCTAAACGATGAAGCTCTTCTCTAAGTTTTTGCTCCGATACGGACTTCGGAATCTCTACTTCCATATCCATTTCAAACAGAGGTGTTCCACTCTCCGGTGAAATATGGCGAAGGGTCTTCATATCAATGATATTGATTCCTCGATCGGCAAGGAGACGGCAGACTTTAAAAACGATCCCGGCATGATCTACTCCTGAGGTCGAGATTCTAAACCGTTCCACTCCTTCCTTTGCCCTAAGATGAGCCTCTTCCAGGGTAACCGGAGAATAGAAAAGGGTGAGGTTCTTTTCCCATTCGAGACGTCTCAGACCTGAAGGAAGTTTTTGACTGACCTCTTCCCTCTCGGTAGAAAAAAGAAGGAGAAGGGCAAAGTGATTTCGAAGAAGGGTCATACTGGAGTCCTCAATATTCCCTCCACACTCATAGATCACCTCGGAGACATCTGCCACGATTCCTGGGCGATCCTTACCAATGGCCGAAAGAATATAATATTTTTTCATCACCTCTCCTCACGGTTGACGATTTCTTTGCAAAGGACATGAAATACCATCCATAGGATATGGACCTTATTCTATTTGAAAATATAGCCTTTCTGAAATAAAAAAATTTATTCAATGATTTCGAGATTTGCATATCGGACCTTCAATCGTTTCGGACCTACTGAGGGAAAGACAATGGTGGCCTTCTGCTCCTCGTCCATCCCTTCAACCCACCTGACCCTTCCTTCTCCGAATTTTGGATGTCTTACCCTCATGCCCATTTTGAGGGGATAGAATCCATCCGGATGCCAGGAGATCCCATCTCCTAAAATCTCCTCCGTCTCTTTTATCCTCTCTATCCAAACCCGTTCCTGATCTCTCGCCTCTTCTCTCTCCCTCTCCTCAAATTGAATCACCTCTAAAGGGAGCTCATCCAGAAAGCGGGAAGGGAGATTCACCCTTCCCACGCCAAAGGTTGAACGTCTTTCGGCACGAGAAAGGTAGAGCTTCTTTTTTGCCCTTGTCATTCCTACATAACAGAGTCTTCTCTCCTCCTCAAGGTCTTCAATCTCCTCGCCCCTCCGGTAATGGGGAAGAAGTCCTTCTTCCATTCCAACCATAAAGACCACAGGAAATTCAAGGCCCTTTGCACAATGAAGGGTCATCAACGAAACCCGATTTTCTTTATTTTCATAAAGATCCACCTCGGTCATGAGAGAGACCCGATCAAGGAAGGATTGAAGGCTTGCCCCTTCCTCTCCCCGTTCAAACTCCATCATCACAGAGAGGAGTTCATCGATATTCTCCAGCCTTGAAAGGGCTTCCTCGGTCCCTTCCTCCTTCAGGTGCTCCAGATACTTCGTTTGATTAAGAATACTCATTGTCAATTGACTCAAAGGAGCCGTTTGCGCTTCTTTTAGAAACTCCTCTAACAATTGAACAAAGGCCCCTATCCTTTCTTTCGCAAAAGGAGTTAGCCACTGCTCGACCAAAGAGGTCTTCATTCCCTCATAAAGGGAGAGACCCTTCTCCTTGGAATAGAGCTCTATCTTTTCGAGGGTCTTCTCTCCGATTCCCCTGGGTGGGACATTGACGATTCGCCTCAAGCTGAGGCTGTCGGAAGGATTGCTCACCCATCTTAAATAGGCCAGGACGTCCTTAATCTCTCTCCTCTCATAAAATTTTAATCCCCCTACAATCGTATAAGGAATGTGATGTTTGACGAACCCTTCCTCCAAGGCTCGGGATTGGGCATTAATTCGATAAAAGACCGCCACATCTCGATAGGGTGAATCGGAAGGATGGGTGGAGAGATATTCCTTGATCTTTTGGATCACAAACTCTGCCTCTTCCTTTTCATCCATAGCGACAAAGAAAGTGATTCGTTCTCCTTCAGGATTCTCTGTCCAGAGGACCTTGTCTTTTCTAAAGCGATTCCTCCGAACCATCGAATTGGCCGCATAAAGAATATTCTTGGTCGACCGATAATTTTGCTCTAACGTGATTACTTTCGTTCCGGGGAAGTCCTTCTCAAAATTTAAGATATTTCCAACCTCTGCCCCCCTCCATCGGTAGATGGACTGGTCATCATCCCCTACGACACAAATGTTTCCGTGGGTCTTCACCAACTGTCGAATCAATTGATACTGAATGAGGTTGGTATCCTGAAATTCGTCTACCATTACGTAACGGCAGAGATCCTGATAGAATCGAAGAACCTCTGGAAATTTTTTAAACAGGAGGGTCGTCAGGAGAAGAAGATCGCCGAAATCAACCCCATTGTTTCGCTTAAGTTCTTCCTGATATCGCTCATAGACCTGGGCTAATCGCTTCTGAAAGATATTATAATAAGAAGGTTGAAACTGCTGAGGAGAAATCCCTTCATTTTTTAACTGTTCAATAGCAGACTGCATTGCCTGTGGATGAAACATCTTAAAATCGAGACCCAATTCTTTCATCACGTTTTTGAGATGCCGTTGCTGATCCTCTTCATCGTAGATCACAAAATTCTTTTGGTATCCTAAGCGGTCAATATGATGTCTCAGAATTCGGGCACAGGCGGAGTGGAAAGTTGAAATCCAGACCCCTCTGGCCGACCTCCCCAAGAGACGTTCTACCCTCTCTCTCATCTCTTCGGCTGCCTTGTTGGTAAAGGTGACGGCAAAGATATGGGAGGGAGAGACCCCTTTCTCCTGGATCAAATAGGCAATCCGATAGGTGAGAACCCGGGTCTTTCCACTTCCTGCCCCTGCAAAGACGAGCAAGGGGCCCTCTGTTTCTAAAACAGCCTTCTTTTGGGCAGGATTGAGAGCATCAAGGAGAGTCATCTAACTGGATCCCAATGTCAATGAAAAATTTAACAGGGCATGTAACCCCTCACCCCAATAGGGAATAAGCCCGAGAGGGGTATTGGAGAAACCCATTCTGCCAGAGGCGGATCCGACTCGGTCGGAAGTGCCGCTACCGTGTTCTATGGGTTTCGGAAATACTCCTCTCGGGCTTAAATTTATTTCCACCCTTTAATGAGGGACGACACAAGGCAACGTGCCACATTAAAGGACACCTTTAATTCTAATTGCTCCCGTTTCGTTTTGCAATTTACATTTTTCAACAGTCTTATTCGACGGTGACGCTTTTAGCCAGATTTCGGGGTTGATCCACATCCGTTCCTTTTAAATCGGCCATATAATAGGCCAGAAGCTGCAGTGGGATCGCCAGGAGGATAGGAGCAAGGGTGGGATGGGTGTCTGGGATGAAAATGATGTCATCGGCCTTCTTTGAGATGGTACCGTCCGATTGGGAAGCCAAAGCGATTACCTTTCCTCCCCTTGCCTTAACCTCTTCGATATTAGATAGAACCTTCTCATAGATTTCATTTTGAGTAGCGATCACGACCACGGGTATCTCTCGATCGATTAAGGCAATCGGACCATGTTTCATCTCTCCTGCGGGATACCCCTCGGCATGGATGTAGGAGATCTCTTTTAATTTTAAAGCGCCTTCGAGGGCGAGAGGATAGTTGATCCCTCTCCCAAGATAAAGGAAATCCTTTGCCTCGAGATACTTTTGGGCGATTTCGGCAATCCTTGGCGAAGCCTTCAAAATCTCCTCCATCTGATGGGGAATCCTGATCAACTTCTGGATCAAGGATCGCCCCTCTTCTTGGGAAAGATGGCCCAAGGATCTCCCTATCCTGAGGGAAAGCAGAAAGAGGATGACCAGTTGGGTGACAAACGTCTTGGTGGAAGCCACCCCAATTTCAGGTCCTGCACGGGTATAAATCACATGATCGGAATCTCTGGCCAGGCTTGATTCCAGTACATTACAGATAGCCAGAGTAGTGGATCCTTTTCGCTTCCCCTCCCTCAAGGCAGCCAATGTATCGGCCGTCTCCCCGGACTGGGAGATAGCCACCAGCAAGGTATCCTCCCCGAGGATGGGATTTCGATATCGAAATTCGGATCCAATGTCCGCCTCAACAGGAATCCTTGAGAAACCCTCGATGAGAAATTTCCCAACCAGAGCAGCATGATAGGATGTCCCGCAAGCAATGAGACAGATTCTTCTGAACCTTTTCAGGACGGAATCATCCAGTGAAAGTTCTTCAAAGAGCCCATCTCCCTTCTCTTCAGAGACCCGACCTCTAAGGGTATCGATCACGGCTCTGGGCTGCTCAAAGATCTCCTTGAGCATGAAATGTTTAAAGCCACCCTTTTCGGCCATCACTGGGCTCCAATCCACCCGTTTTGGCTCCTTTGAGACGGCCTCCCCTTTCGCATTGAAGAATCGAATTCCCTCCCCTGAGATAAAGACCAACTCCCCATCATCCAGAAAGACAAAGGTTCGAGTATAGGGAAGGATGGCCGGGATATCTGAGGCAATAAAATATTCCCCCTCCCCGATTCCTACGACTAAAGGACTCTCCTTCTTAGCTCCGATCAGGCACTCCCTCTCTCCCTCAAAAAGAATACCCAGGGCATAGGAACCTTGAATTTTATCCAGAGCCAGAAGGACGGCTTCAAAGAAGGAGGCTCCTTCCCTGATGAATTCATCGATAAGGTGAGAGATGACCTCTGTATCGGTTTCAGAGGTAAACTGGCGACCCCTCTTTTTTAGAAACTCCCTGAGAGGAAGGTGATTTTCGATGATTCCGTTGTGAACGACAGCGATTCGGCCTGCCTTGTGGGGATGGGCATTCTCATCCGAGGGTCTCCCGTGGGTGGCCCAGCGGGTATGCCCAATCCCAACTTTCCCATCAAAGCTCTCTCCCCGAATCCGCTCCTCTAATTTTGATAATTTTCCTTCATTTCGTCGGATCTCGATCTTTCCTCGATGAAACACGGCGATCCCGGCCGAGTCATAACCCCGGTATTCCAGTCTTTTCAGTCCGTCTAAAAGGACCTCAGCGGTTTTTCGTTGTCCTACATACCCTACAATTCCACACATCTCTATGGTTCCCTTTTCTTTCGTCGGGACTCGACCCTCTTCCTCCATCCCGGAATGTTTCGCTGTTTGACGCGGCTGATCGCAAGAGCCCCTTCCGGAACATTCTGAGTGACCGTCGTTCCAGCCCCGATGGTGGCATGATCCCCCACCTTCACCGGAGCCACCAATTCTACATTGGACCCCACAAAGACTCGATCCCCGATGATGGTCTGATGTTTTTCAAATCCGTCATAATTACAGGTAATCGTTCCTGCGCCAATATTGACTTCCTCCCCGATAAAGGAATCCCCGATATAGGCGAGGTGATTCGCCTTCGTCCCTCGGCCGATCACCGATTTTTTCACCTCTACAAAGTTCCCGATCTTGGCCTTGCTCCTGATCTCACTCAGGGGTCTTAAGTGGGCAAAGGGTCCGATGATGGCCCCGTCCTCTATTCGGCTTTCGGTGACGATGGAATTTGAACGGATGGTCACTTCATTACCAATCCAGGAATCAGAAATCTTGCAGTTGGATTCGACCACGCACCGCTCCCCGATCCTTGTCTTACCCTGAAGAAAACAATAGGGATAGAGAAGGGTATCCCTTCCTATTTCTACCTCTCTATCGATATAGACCGTTTTGGGATCTAAGATGGTCACCCCTGCAGCCATTAACTCCTTTGCCTTTTCTTGGTAGAGAAATTCATGGGCCTTGCTGAGATCCAATCGTGTATTGATTCCCATCACCTCCAAAGGATCCGCAACCATATGGGCCGTACATCGGAGATTCATCCTTCGGGCTATCTCAACGAGATCGGTCAGATAGTATTCTCCTTGTGCATTCTCTCGATGGATCTGTTTTAATCCCTCGAAGAGAAAGGGAGCTCTGATGCAGAAGAGGCCTGTGTTGATTTCTCGAATGAGTCGTTCCTCTTCCGAAGCATCTTTCTCCTCAACAATCCTCTCCAGCCACCCCTCTGCATTTCGGATAATTCGACCATAACCAAAGGGATCTTTCACCACGGCGGTCAGAACAGAAAGGGTCGAGTCATTTTTATGGAAAGTCTGAATAAAACATTTCAGGGTGTCTGCCTTCACCAGAGGAACGTCTCCATAAAGGATCAGCACGGTTCCCTGAAACCCATCCAGGAGAGGAAGGGCCTGAAGGACGGCATGACCGGTTCCAAGGGGTTCCTCCTGAAGGACGAATTGGACCTGGGCATTTTTAAAAGCCTCCCGAATTCGGTCAGCCTGATGACCAATGACCACGATCGTCTTTTCAGCATTGATTCCTTTGATGGATAGATCGATCGGATAGGAGAGCATAGGAACGCCCAAGAGAGGATGAAGGACTTTGACCAAATCTGACTTCATCCGGGTTCCTTTCCCTGCTGCAAGAATGATCGTAGCTACTCCTGACAAAGCTCTTCCTCCTGAAGTTTGAACTTAACCATTTTATACTATGAGGGCCTTTTTAAGTCAACTTCTAAGAAAGAAACGTTAACTTAATCAAACACGCTTAAAATCGAAGACTTACAGGTTTTTAAAATTTTCACTTGACAAATAACAAGATCTTGTTGTAAAGAATGAAAGTCATACAATATATAGTCCTCCCATAGTATCAATCTAAAAATATTGAAAATCCTTCTCAACCTTCATCCCACCCCGAAGGGTAAGGGATGGGTGAGAAAAAAGGTGAGTCCAAATGCCAAATATGATGGAGATCAAAGAGGAGAGTAGAGGATTGAGAGAAGAATTCGAAACGACAGATATGGCTCTCTTTGTCCGCACCTCCGAGGAGTCGTTGCACGGCTGGGATCGCCAAAGAATCGTGGATGCCCTCCTGAGAGAGACTTACGTCGATCTCGACACGGCCAGAGAGATTGCCAGGGAAGTGGAAGAACTGATCCTCACCTCAAAGATTAAGATGATTACGGCCCCTCTCATTCGTGAATTGGTGGATACCAAATTGATCGAGCGTGGACTGGAGCAGGCCCGTAAGATGCACACTCGTTTGGGAATGCCTCTTTACGATGTGGATCAACTTATCCTCCACCCGAACAAGGAGAATGCCAATGTCCCTCATGGCCCAGAAGCCACCAACCTCACCCTCGCTGAAAGGATCAAAAAGGAGTATGCCCTCCTCTCTGTATTCTCAGAAGAGATTGCCGATGCCCACATGAGAGGTGATATCCATCTTCATGACCTTGGATTCATTGACCGTCCTTACTGCAGCGGTCAATCCCTCGAATACATCAAACGCTTCGGTCTCAGCCTCCCCAATTCCATCGCAATGGCAAAACCCGCTAAACACCCTGAAGTCCTCCTTGCCCACATGGTGAAGTTTGCAGCCGCTCTCCAGAGCCATTTTGCTGGGGCCATTGGCTGGGACGCAGTCAATATCTTCTTTGCTCCTTATCTGGTAGGGATGTCGGACAGAGAATTAGAACAACTCGCCCAGATGATGATCTTCGAATTCTCTCAGCAGGCTGTGGCTCGAGGAGGGCAGGCGATCTTTACCGATCTTAATCTTTATTGGGAGATTCCTAAGCATTTTGAGAAGGTTCCAGCTATTGGCCCTGGAGGGGAGTTGACCGGAAAGACCTATAGCGACTATTTGGAAGAATCCCAACGATTTGCTTGGGCCCTCTTCGATGTGTTTCTGGAAGGGGATGGTTCTGGAAGGCCGTTCTTCTTTCCTAAACCCCTGGTTCATATTACGGAGAAATTCTTTCAAACCCCCCGTCACATGGAGTTTCTCTATCATATCTCCGAGGTCGCCTCTGAAAAAGGGAATACCTACTATGTATTTGATCGGGGAGAAACAGCAAAGATCTCTGAATGCTGTCGGCTCAGTTTTAAACTCGAGCCATCCGATCTCGAGGATGCCCAACAACCCTGGAGGATGCGCTATTGTGCCCTGCAGAACGTGACCCTTAACCTTCCCAGAATTGCCTATCTGGCCAAGGGGGACGATACCAGGCTCTTCTCCAAGATTACAGAATTTGTGGAAATGGCTGTCAAGGCCCATCTCGAAAAGAAACAGTTTATCGAAAAGCTCCTCTCTCTGGGCGAGAAGGGCCCCCTGGCCCTTCTCGCTATGAAGCGAGATGGGATCCCTTATCTGAGAATGGATCGGGCCAGTTTCCTGATCGGGATGGTTGGACTCAACGAATTGGTTCAGATTCACACGGGTCAGGAGATGCACGAATCGAGACAGGCCTTTAAATTTGGATTAAAGGTGATTGCCCATATGAAGCTTCTGGTCGATAAGCTGAGCGAACGGCATCGAATGCGGTTTGTCTTAGAACAGACCCCTGCCGAGTCCACAGCCTATCGATTTGCGAAATTGGATCTGAAATATCACTCTCCAAAATCAGGCCATATCGTCAAAGGAGACCTCACTCGAGGGGAAGTCTATTATACCAATTCGACCCATCTCAATGTGAGTGCCCCGATTAATCCCATCGAACGAGTAAAACAAGAAGGTCTCTTTCATCCCTTAATCGAAGCGGGCGCTCTGACGCATCTCTGGTTAGGGGAGGCTAAACCTTCTAAGGAATCCATTGCCAATTTTGTGATCAAAACGTTTCGCCAGACGCAGAATGACCAGATTGCCTTCTCCCCCGAATTCACCACCTGCAATGCCTGTCATCGAACCAGTCGAGGACTTCAATCCTCCTGTAGTTATTGCGGGTCTAAGGAAGTGGATGGAATTACCCGAATTACCGGATACTTTACAAAACTTTCCAGCTGGAATAAAGGCAAAATGGGGGAGCTACGAAACCGCTATCGAAACCAGGCCTTTATAGAAAACCGAGGAGGAGAAACCATTCTCTTGGCCTGATGAAGGACTCAAGAAATACTCTCTGGATCTTCTGCCTTTTGCCTTGAGGAGGGAAAAATGAAACTGATCAGAATCTTTACCAAGTCAAAATGCCCAAAATGTCCTGCCCTGAAAGAAATGGCACAGGAATTAAAGAAAGAAGGGCTCCCGGTATTCCATTACGATTTAGACACCATCGACGGGTTAGCGGAGGCCTCTTTCAGAAGTATCCTTTCAACCCCTTCTCTGGTCATTGAGGACGAGGAGGAGAAGGAGATCGTCAGTTGGAGAGGGGTCGTTCCAAGTCTCCAGGAGATCAAACAGTATATTTCGAAAAGTCCATCATGATCCCTCTCTTGTCTCCTTCTATGAAAAGCAACGATGATCGAAATCAAAGGTTTTCTGGAAACCTCTTTTGTCGATTGGAAAGGAAAGCTCTGTTCCGTCCTTTTCCTTCCTTACTGTAACTTTCGATGTCCATACTGTCACAACCATCCCCTCGTTCTTCGTCCTGAGCAGTATGAGTCGATTCCCCTGCAGGCCATTCTTCAACGCCTTCATTCCCTCCGAGACTGGATTGATGGGATCTGCCTAACCGGAGGGGAACCCACCCTCCACCCTGAGCTCCCTGCATTGGCTTTGGAAATCAAAAAACGGGGGTTTCAGGTGAAATTGGATACGAATGGGTCTCATCCCCAGATGTTGGAAAAATTGATTGAAGAACAACTTGTGGATTATATTGCCATGGATATCAAGGCACCCTTAGATCCCTTTAGCTATCGACGATCGGCAGGGGTTTTAGTCCATATGGACTCCTTATGGAGATCGATTGGGATTCTGAAGGAGGGAAAGGTGGAATATGAATTTCGAATGACGGTCGTCCCCCAGCTCCACACGATGGAAGATCTTCTTCTCCTCGGTCAACAGTTAAGACCTGGACCGAAAATCGTTCTTCAAAATTTCAATCCCGAGAATCCTCTGGATCCCTCCCTGAAGAGAGTCCCTCCCTTCGACCCCACTTTATTAAAAGAGATGGAAAAAACGTTACAAAAAATGGTATAAAAATTAGTATCCATGAGTTCTTCACTCAAAGAGATTCAACAACGAATCGAGGCCCTTGAAAAGGAGATTCTTCTGCTTCGATCCTCCTTTGAATTGATCCGAGATCCGTTCTTCCTCCTCAATCAGAAAAAAGAGTTTTTAAAAGCAAATCCAAAAGGGATGGAACTGTTAGGCTACCGCTGGGAGGAGCTCTCCGGGATGACTTTTCTTGAGATCATTCCTCTTGAGGAGGCTGGTAAGGCGATCGATCAATTTGAAGAGATGAGGGAGGGAAAGGAAGTGGTCGAGACCTTCCATATCCTCAATAGAGATGGGTTAAAGATTCCTGTCGAACTCTTCGGAACGAGGAAGGAGGAGACCTATTTTATTCAGTTGAAAGATCTGAGAGAGAAAATTCAATCGACGGAGGAATGGGAGAGGTTAAAGAGGCAATTGATGGAAAGGATCCGAGAGAGGGATGAGTATGCCAGGGAACTTCAGGCCATCAAAGACCTCTTTAAGGAGAAGGTCAAGGAAGTGGAAAAGATGAGGGAAGAGGCGCTCCTGCTCTCCTATACAGATGACTTAACAGGAATCTATAATCACCGATTCTTCATTCAACAACTCACCCTGGAAGTCGAGCGTCAACGGCGTTACCCCACCGAGCTCTCCCTGCTAATGATCGACATCGACTATTTCAAACATTATAATGACAGAAACGGACATTTAGCAGGAGATGAGGTGCTCCGGGGCATTGCCCATCTTCTCCATCAAGGGGTCAGACAGAGCGATATCGTTGCCCGCTACGGGGGTGAAGAATTTGCGGCTATCCTGATTAATGCGGGGAGGGAGAAGGCCCGGGAGATTGCCGAGCGAATAAGAAGGATCGTCGCGGAGACTTCTTTCCCCAATGAACGTCAGCAACCCAATCAAAATCTGACGGTCAGCATTGGGATAGCGACCTTTTCACCCGCTGTCTCCACGGTCACGGATCTGATTCGGGAAGCAGACCATGCCCTTTATCGAGCCAAAAGAAAGGGGCGGAATCGGGTTGAAGGATAGGAGATGCCAAAGGATCCGGTCTAACAATACGCCGAGAGTTTAGAAAGAACCATTCAGCAAAACTATTACTCTCTCAAGGAGAGTGTTGAAAATTTTAAGGAGATGTCCCTTTTAGTCACTCCGGAGCGAGAAGTTCCTCAAGAGATCATCGTTGAGATCCGTCAACTTTATAAGGAGATTCAAAACAGGCTCGCAGAGATCAAAGCGATTCAGCAACTCCTCCAGGGAAAGTATCGACAGTATTATCATCGGAACCCCCTGCGAGACCGGGAGATCATTGAATTTGGGTTCCTCGCTAAGAACCTCTATTCAAAAGTGGAATATACCTTGATGCAAAAACAGGCAAAAGCCAAAAGGAGGGAGGAGGGCTCCAAAGGAGAGGCCAAGGGTTTTCCCTTCCAGTGGTTTCGTTCAAGGGATCACCAGGTTCTCTTCCTGAGAAACTTAAGACTCCTGAAAGAATTAAGTTATGAAGCGCCCTCTGAAGCTGGAGCCCAAGAAATGCGAGGGGTAAGCGAGGAGAATCGGGGATTCACTCTCTTCTCCATCCGAGGTGAGACAGAGCTCATTAACGCCATCTATCTAAGAGCCAGGCTGAGAGAACAGGATGTCCTCGAGCGCTTCTCTAAGGACGAGCTCCACGGCCTCTTTCTCCATCTGAAGGAAGTCTCTACCGAGGAGGTGGAGGAACTCCTTCGAAGATTCGTCGAGGAAGAAGAGCGCAGAAAACTCAAATGCCTCCTCCTAAGAGTTCTCTCTCTAAAAGGGCTTAGAGAGGGTCTGATGGAGGAGGTGAAACTCATCCTCGAAAGGATGGCTCCGGGAGAGGTCAAAACCATTTTCCTTTGACACTCCCCGAAAAGTCATTTATAAAAGAAAAAAACCTCCCCATCCATTTTTCCCCTTTGGGGTGATCGAATAGACGAAAGGGTCAAATGGAACACCATCTAAAGGAGTTCTATTTTTTCAGCGAGTTTTTGAATCGAAAGGTCTACCATTCTGCAGGAGAGACCTTAGGGAAGATTTTCGATCTCGTTGCCGAGAGAGCCGAACCTTACCCTCTCATTATTGGAATGATCCTTCGAAGAAATCGAAAAAGAAAGGCTTATCTTCCCTGGGAAAAGATCCAACAAATCGAACCTCGACTCCTTTGCTCTGAAGAAAGCCTCGAGGATCCAAAAACCCTTCATTCCCAAAAAGAGATCATCTTCCTCAGAGAAGAGGTGCTGGACAAACAGATCGTAGATACCTATGGAGCCAAGGTGGTTCGAGTCAATGATCTCCATTTCCTCCGGGTCGACTCCCGTTTAAGACTGGTTCATGTGGATGTGGGCTTCAGGGGGTTGATGAGACGAGTAGGATGGGAGAGGATGATGGACAAGATTCTGCAGTGGCTCTTTTCCTATGTCCTGCCCAACCAATTCATTTCCTGGAAATACGTCCAGCTCCTCTCCGGGTCTGACCTCCTTCAACTCAGTGTCTCTCAGAAAAAACTCTCCCACCTCCATCCTGCTGATCTGGCCGACATCATCGAGGATCTGAGCAGTCGGGAACGATCCGCCATCTTTCGAGCCCTCGATACGGAAACGGCTGCTGAGACGCTCGAAGAAATTGACCCTAAGATTCAAAAGGCATTGATCGAAACGATTCCCGTGGAGAAGGCCTCCGATATCATGGAGGAGATGTCCCCCAGTGATGCAGCTGACCTCCTGGCTGATCTTCCAGAGGAGAGGGCAGAGAAGATTCTCGAAGGGATGGAAGAGAAAATCGCAGAGGATTTGAGAGAACTCCTGATTCACCCTGAGGAGACCGCTGGAGGCCTCATGACGACGGCCTATCTCTGTCTGCCTCCTGAGACCCCTGTGGAGACGGCTATGGCTCGATTGAGGGCAGAAGCTCCGCATTTGGATATTGTGGATTATATCTATATTGTAGACGAGGAGGAGGTCCTCCAAGGAGTGGTCAGCATTCGAGACCTTCTCACGGCGAAATCCCATCAATCCCTCTCCGAGATCAAGGGCCCAAGGGTGGTGAGTGTAAAGCTTCACGAGGATCAAAAGGAAGTGGTGGAGGCCTTTGCAAAATATGGATTCCGGGCTTTACCGGTCGTGGATGAGGAGAACCATCTGAAGGGAGTCATTAGTTTTAGGAGTGTATTAGAAGTATTGGCTCCTGATGCCGGATAATCCTCCATTAAAATCGTTCAGCCCCCTGGGGAGAAGAATCCCCTGAACAAAGAAAAGAAGGATGACCGATTATAAAAAATGGATCTCCGCCTCGAAGCAATCCCTCTGGAGAACAATCGGACTCTTCTTTCTCCTGATGGGGCCAGGAATAATCACCTCCAATGTGGACAATGATGCAGGAGGGATCACCACCTACTCCCTGGCTGGAGCGGAGTTCGGACTCAAGTTGGTCTGGTCTCTCATTCCCATCATGATCGCCCTCATTGTGATTCAGGAGATGGGTGCTCGAATGGGAGTGGTTACCGGCAAGGGTCTTTCCGATCTCATTCGTGAGAAATTTGGAGCCAAAGTGACCTTCTATCTGATGATCGGAATGTTCCTCACCAATATGGGGAATGCCATTTCTAATTTCGCCGGAGTGGCAGCCGGGATGGAGATCTTTGGGGTAGAGAAATTCGTTTCTGTTCCTTTGAGTGCCCTCCTGGTATGGTGGATGGTGGTCAAAGGAACCTATAAAACGGTGGAGAAGGCCTTTCTGATCGCCTGTGTCTTCTATCTCTCCTATATCATCACAGGGGTTCTGGTCAGACCCGATTGGGCTCATGTCTTCGAGCAACTTCTCCATCCCCAGCTAAGCTTCCAGTCTTCTGAAATCACCATGTTGATTGGTCTCGTAGGAACCACCATTGCTCCATGGATGCAGTTCTATCTCCAGGCCTCTATTGTGGAAAAGGGGATCAAGATTGAGGAGTATAAATACGCTCGATTTGACGTCATTACAGGCTCGGTGGTCGTCCATATCGTGGCTTTCTTCATCATTCTTGTTTGCGCAGAGACCCTCTTCAAACATGGGATCCACATTGAAACAGCCAAGGATGCTGCCCTCTCCCTTAAACCTTTGGCCGGAAAATATTGCACCTATCTCTTTGCCTTTGGGCTGGTCAATGCCTCCCTCTTTGCTGCCTCTATTCTTCCGCTGTCCACGACCTATCTTATCTGTGAGGGATTGGGATGGGAGGTGGGAATCGATAAAAAGTTTGTGGAGGCTCCCCAATTCTATGGAATCTATTCGTTGATGATCTTCCTGGGAGCAGGGGTGATCCTTTTTCCAGAGATTCCTCTCATTCCGATCATGTACTTTTCCCAAGTGATTAACGGAATGGTCCTTCCTTTTGTCCTTATCTTCATGCTCCTTCTCATCAATGATAAGAAATTGATGATGAACCACACCAATGGGCCCCTCTTTAATTTCATCGCCTGGGCCACCGCCCTCTTGATGATCGGGTTCACCCTCATCTTCCTCTTTTTAATGATCTGAATAAAAAGTCCTAACAGCGGGCCCTCCTCTTCAGCCGTTCCCAAGCCTCGTCGACCCTTTTTTGAATCTCCTCGATTTGACTTTCACTTAGATGGCTGAATCGACCCTGGAGTTTGAGATATTCTTTAACCGGAACTATCCGTTTTTCCTCCTGAAGGGTATACATCCTTCCGTTCTCAATCTCATAGAGGGGAAAGACTCGAGATCGGACGGCGAGCCTTGAGATCTTCACAGAAATCTCGGAAGGAATTCTCCAGCCCGGAGGACAGGGGGAGAGCAGATGAATGAATCGAGTTCCCCGAATGCTCTTGGCCTTTTCCATCTTTCGAATCAGATCCTCGGGATAGGCGATGGTCGCGGTGGCGGCATAAGGAATCTGATGATCGGCCATAATGGCCATCATATCCTTTTTGGGATTCTCTTTGGGCTGACTGACAGGGGTGGTCGTTGTCCAGGCCATCAGGGGAGTGGCTGAACTCCTCTGGGTTCCTGTATTCATGTAACCTTCATTATCGTTACAGATATAGAGGAAGTCTTCGTTTCGTTCCGCTGCCCCTGAAAGGGCCTGAAGCCCAATGTCAAAGGTTCCTCCATCTCCTCCCCAAACGGCAACCAGGGTCTCCTCATCCCCTTTCACATCCAGGGCAGCCCGCAGGCCAGAGGCGGTTGCCCCTCCAGTGACAAAACCTGCGTGGATCGCATTGATTCGAAAACTTGAATAGGGCCAGAACCCAGGGATGATGGACCAGCAGGAGGCTGGGAAGACCATTATCACCCTCTCTCCAAGGGCCTTTAAGGTAAGTCTCATCGCGATGGCTGCTCCACATCCTGCACAGGCCAGATGCCCACGACCTAAATTCTCCACTTCGGGGAGTGTTATCTTATTTGAATTTACCTTTTTAGTCCCAACCATAAAATCTCCTCATCAGGTTGAGAATGGACAAGGGTATACTGAATGGCCTCTTCGAGTAGTTCTGGAGTGATATCCCTTCCTCCCAATCCTGAGACAAATCCAAATATGGTAGGCCTTTCCTCCTGGGAATAGAGGGCGGCCCTTAATTCTTGAGCAAAGATTCCACCTACACCCGCTGAGAGATTTCGGTCGATCACGGCCAATTTCTTTGCGCCCTTTATGGCCTCCCCAATCTCTTTAGCCGGAAAGGGGCGAAACCTCTTGATTTTTAATCCGGCGATATTTACCCCTTCCTCCCTCCATTTCTTTATGACGATTCTGGAAGTGCTCGTCACGGTTCCAGAAGTGAGAAGAAGAACTTCAGCCTGCTCATCCCCATATTTTTCAACTGCGCCATATCTTCTTTTAAAACGGGAGTAAAACTCATCTTCTACCTTTTGACAGACCTCCGGAACCTCCTCCATGGCCTTCTGAATCTTATATCGAAACTCAAAAAAATACTCCGGGGTGGTGATCACCGAATAGGATTTTGGCTCTTGAGGATCGAGGGGATAAGGAGGGCAGTAGGGGGGTAAAAATGCCTCTGCCTCCTCCATGCTTGGAATCTCCACCGGTTCAGACGTGTGGGAAAGGACAAAGGCATCCAGGACCACCATCACAGGTAGCCTGACGGTTTCTGCGATCCTGTAAGCCTGAAGAATCGTATCCAGAACCTCTTGATTGTTTTCGCAGTAGAGCTGGATCCACCCGGTATCTCTCTGGGAGAGGGAATCGCTTTGATCACTCCAGATATTCCAGGGTGGTCCAATGGCTCGATTGACGTTCACCATGACAATAGGAAGGCGAGCCCCAGAGGCCCAATGGAGCATCTCGTGCATGTAAGCCAACCCATGGGAGGAAGTCGCTGTAAAACACCTCACTCCTCCAGTCGAAGCTCCAATCAGAGCAGCCATGGCCGAATGTTCGGACTCCACCTTTAAAAATCTGGTATGGAGTCGGCCATTGGCAATTAATTCAGAGAGTTCCTCGACAATTGTCGTTTGAGGGGTAATGGGATAAGCCGAGACCACTTCGACACGACTTAAAATGACTCCATAGGCCACTGCCTGATTCCCGGTAATGACCTTCTTCATCTCGCCTCCTCTTTGAGGGTGATCGCTCCTCGAGGACATTCAGTAAAGCAGACCCCGCATCCTTTACAAAAATCGTAATCAATTTCCCGGAGGAAAACCCCTTCCCTCTTCAGAATAGAAGCATCCGGACAGAAGAGATAACAGGTCTCACACCCATTGCAGGTTCCACAACTGAAACATCGACCTGCCTCTTCGACGGCTAAGGAAGAAGGAAGGGTGGAGGTGATCTCTTTAAAATCTTTGACCCTTACCTTTGGAGTCAGCTTGGATTCCTTCTGCCTCGGTGCCGGCTCAAAATAATCCAAATTCAATTCTTCGAAACGGACAAGGTGGGAATCCATCCGTCTCTCATCTGGATGAAGATATCGAAAGATCGAAATGGAAGGGCCCTCTCCAATGAGGGTTCGTCTAAACGCCTCTTCTGAATCCTTTTCTTTAAAATAACAGTCCATAGCGAGAGCGGCTTTCTTCCCCGAACCGATGGCATGGGCTACGGTTCGTTGAGTAGAAGTCAGATCCCCTCCAGCAAAGACCCCTTTGACTCCAGTGCTCCCATCTCTCTGGGTCAGGAGAATTCCCCCCTTTCTCTCTATTCCCTTGGGGAAGTAAGAGAATTCGATCTCTTCACCCGCTGCAATGATCAGACTATCCACTTCGATAAAAAAATTGGAATTGGGAATGGGAATGGGTTTCCTCCGTCCTGTTTCATCTTTCTCTCCCAACTTCATTCTCAAACACTCCAGCCGCTTCAACCCGTCTTTGGAATGGATTCGGATGGGGTTGACGAGATATCTTATTTTGACCCCTTCTTCCAGGGCCTCGGAGACTTCTTCTTCAAATGCAGGCATCTCCTCCTTTGAACGGCGATAAAGAAGGATGGGCTTTTTCCCTAAACGGATGACAGAGCGGGCGACATCAATGGCTGTATTTCCTCCTCCAATGATTCCCACCTTCTCGCCCAATTCAATCTTCCTGCCGGAGTTGACCCTTTTTAAAAACTCGAGGCCCTGAAACACACCCCTCCTTTTCTCACCCGGAATCCCGAGGGGTCTTCCGAGATGGGCCCCTATGGCGAGGAAGATGGCTGAGTAGTCCTTTAAATCCTGCCAAGTTAGATTCTGGCTCAAGGTGATCCCTGTACGAATCTCCACCCCCATCGATTCGATCAAGCTAATTTCCCTTTCTAAGACCTCCCGGGGTAGACGATAGGAAGGGATTCCCATTCTCAACATTCCTCCTGGGAGGGGAAAGGACTCAAACACCGTCACCGGATAATGGAGCCTTGCGAGGTGATAGGCACAGCTTAGCCCAGCAGGTCCGGAACCGATGATGGCTATCCTCTCTTTCCCTTTCTCAACCTCTCGTTTTACTTTTTGACCCTGGCCCTCTGAAAAATCAGCAACGAACCTCTCCAAGGCATGGATGGCAATGGGCTCATCCAGGAAGGAGCGATTGCATCGGGACTCACAGGGATGGAAACAGACTCGACCACAGACTCCTGGGAAGGGATTCTCCTCTCGAAGAACCCTCCATGCCCCATCCCAATCTTCCTCTACGATCTTCTGAATAAAAGAGACGATATCATTCCCCACAGGACAAGAAGCATTGCAAGGAGGAGTCTTATCGAGATAATAGGGACGCTGAGCCCTCCAGGCCCCTGTTTTGTTCCAATCCATGAATCCCAGAGAGATGGGAATCTCTGGCATTTCAGAAGCACCCTTGAAAGTAAGCTGTTTGCTCATCGTTTCCCTTCGATTCCAAATGGAGTCTTATGGTCTCCATGATTAAGTGAGAGGGTTTTGGATTTCGTATTTCACATTGTGATAGGCCTCTCTTGCTGCCCTGGCATTTTCATCCTTCCTTACCGGAATTTCCTCACGGATGGCCAGAGCGATGGAATCGATCCCTACCAATCCAGTGATCCTTGAAAAAGCCCCTAAGATGGCTGTATTGACGATGGGGTTCGTGCGTGACCCTAAACCGTATTGAATCGCAATAGAGGTCGCATCCACGGTGGCGATTCTAAATCCTTTTAGACCCTCAAAGGCCTCTGGAGACTGATGGGAATTGATCAAGATCCAGCCATTTGGTTTAAGCCCTGAGGTGATATCCACCGCGCCGATCAAGGTTGGATCGAGAACGACCAAATGGTCCGGCCTATAGATGTTCACTCTCAATTGGATGGGTTCTCGATCGATCCTTAAAAAAGCCATCACAGGAGCCCCCCTTCTTTCTACTCCGAAGGCAGGGAAAGATTGAACATAATAGCCCTCATGAAAAAAGGCCACGGCAAGGACCTTCGAAGCAACCTGGGCTCCCTGTCCTCCTCTTCCATGAAATCGGATCTCGATCATTGCTTCGATCCACCTTTGAGATTCTATCCTTCTTCGCTTTTCATTTTGAAGAATAGACAACCGTTAAAGCCCTGGCATTCTTTCTTTCCAAAGACCGATAGGCATGAGGAATGGAAGAGTCGAAGTAGAGAGAATCTCCTGGGTGAAGAATATACTGCTGATTTTCCGTTCTAAATTCCAAAGTCCCTTCTAAAAGGTAGATAAACTCTTCTCCTTCGTGGCTGAAAAAGGACAATCGGTCCATCCTCTTTCTTTTAAACTCCACCAAAAACGGTTCCATCGATTTTTTAGCCTTCTTATAAGCGAGCGCTTCATAATAATAACCGCTCTCTTCCCGTCCAAAGGATCGAGAATCAACCCTTTTGCTCTCATCCTTCCTGACCAGAACGATCCTTTCTTCAGGTTCACTATTCTGAAAAAAATAGCTGATGTTCACATGGAGGGCTTTGGAGATTTTAAGGAGGGTTGCAATAGGAGGGGAAACCACCTCTTTCTCGATCTGGGAGAGTAAAGGCTTGGAGAGTCCTGTTCGATCCGAAAGATCCTGCAACACCAGACCTGCCTCCTTCCGGAGGGTTCGGATTTTCTTCCCGATGTGAAGTTTCTTGACTTCGTGTTTAATCTCGTCACTGACCATATTTTTTTATACCTCCTTTCATCATGGGAGTCAAGAGAATTTTTTAATTAAATTAAAATTTTTTTGATAAAGTGAAACCCCCTTTTTTCGTAATCCCTCACTCAGTTGGGGGAAGGGTCCGAGAGGGATGTTGGAGAAAATCTTTCCGCCTGAGGCGGATCCGACTCGGTCGGAAGAGCGGTAACCTTAAATGGCTCCTTAACTGTTAAACCTCCAACCCTGTCACCTCTTGACCCCATTCCTCTTATCGTCGTGGGCCCTACCTATTTTAAGGGGAAAAATTTGATTCCGAGGAGAGGTTATGTTAATGAAAAGAGGTCGAAACTTGATCTGATCGGTAGGCTGGGATGAAGACTGTGATCATGGGAGCCGGAGCGATGGGAAGTCTTTTCGGAGGGCTCCTTTCGCTTACTGGAGAGGAGGTCTGGTTGGTCGATATCTGGAAGGAGCATATCGAAACCCTTCAGACTCACGGTCTCATCATAGAAGAAAAAGGGAGAGAACAAACCCTTTCCCTTCACGCCACCACCGATCCCAAAACCGTTGGGAAAGCCGATCTGGTTCTCTATTTTGTCAAAACCTATGATACCGAGAATGCCGTGAAGCACTCTTTAGTTCTCGAGAAAGAGGACACCCTTTTTCTCACCCTCCAGAATGGTCTTGGAAACGAAGAGACGATTTGCAAACATGTGAATCCTCAAAAGGTCCTATTAGGCGTCACGGGGCAAGGAGCCACCTTGCTTGGACCCGGCCGGATTCGTCATGCTGGATGGGGGAAAACCTATGTGGGAGAGCTTGACGGAAGAATGACGGAGAGGGTCCATCGGATTTCGCAGAGGTTTTGCCAGGCAGGAATTGATACGGAGGTCTCCTCCAAAATCCATACTCTGGTGTGGGAGAAACTGTTTGTCAATGTCGGTCTTAATGCTCTGGCAGCCATCACCGGATTGAAAAACGGTCAAATTCTCGATTATCCCGAGACCTTGAGGCTATTGGAATGCCTGGTCTCTGAAGCGGTCGAAGTGGCAAAGAGAAAGGGGATTGAGATTCATGGAAATCCTCTGGATCGAGTGAAGGCCGTCATCGAGGCCACTCGAGAGAATCGGTGTTCCATGGGCCAGGATCTGGATCGGAAGCGAAGAACAGAAATCGACTCCCTCAATGGGGCCATTGTCCGTGAGGCTGAACGATTGGGGATCCCTGTTCCATACAATCGAATGATCACAGACCTCATTAAAGTGATTGAAAAGACGTTTTAACAATCCAGATCGAGTAGGGGAGGCAAAGATGGATCGAAAAAAGGTGACGCCCGTAGATATTCAACAGATGAAACGGGAAGGACGAAAGATCACGATGCTTACGGCTTACGAATACCCAACCGCTCTCCTCGAGGATAGGGCTGGGATCGATGTGATCCTCGTTGGGGATTCTGTAGGAATGACGGTTTTAGGTTATGAAAACACCATCCCTGTAACGATGGAGGAGATGATTCACCATACCAAAGCGGTCACTCGTGGAGCGAAGTCTGCCTTGATCATCGGCGATATGCCCTTTATGTCTTATCATACCTCTGAACGGGAAGCGATCCTCAATGCCGGTCGCTTCATCAAAGAGGGAGGAGCCGATGCAGTGAAACTCGAGGGTGGAGCAAGCGTCAAAGAGATCGTAAGGGCAATTGTGAAAGCAGGGATCCCTGTCATGGGCCATATCGGATTAACTCCTCAAACGATCTCTATGCTTGGGGGATTCAAAGTCCAAGGGAAAGATGCTCAAACGGCTCAAAGAATTATTGATGATGCCCTTTTGCTTGAGGAGGCAGGGGCCTTTTCAGTGCTTCTGGAAGCCATTCCAGCTCCGATTGCAAAAAGAATCACAGAGAGGCTAAACATCCCGACGATCGGTATAGGAGCTGGCCCACACTGCGATGGTCAAGTTCTGGTCGTCCATGATATGCTGGGGCTTTTCGACCGGTTTACACCCAAATTCGCCAAACGATACGTCAATCTAAGCCAGGAGATGCTAAAGGCATTTGAGACCTATCGACAGGAAGTCCTGCAGGGAATCTTTCCAACAGACCAGCATAGTTTTCACATCGATGAAAAAGAACTGGAAAAAATAAAATAATCATAAGGAGGGAATAAAAATGAAAAAGGGTAAATGGATGATGAGTCTTATGGCAAGTATCCTTTTGATCTTTGGGATGGCCCAAGGGGCTATGTCGACGCCTGTCACTCTAAAATTAGCCCACGTTGTCTCCACTTCTGCTCCTTACCATATCGGGGCAATGGAGTTCGCAAGATGGGTTGATCAAAAGACCAAAGGGAATCTCAAAATTGAAATCTATCCAGGAGGTCAGTTGGGAAAAGGGGAAAGAGAATGTATTGAGGGACTGCAGATCGGTACCATTGATCTCGTCATCACCTCTACAGGTCCGGTAGGCGGGTTTGTTCCCCAAATGCTCGTCGTGGATCTTCCCTTTCTCTTCAGAGACAATGCCCATGTGGATAAAGTCTTGGATGGCCCTATCGGGGAGAATCTCCTGAAAGCCCTCTCAAAGGCGGGCATCAAAGGGGTTGCCTTCTGGGAAAATGGATTTCGAAATCTGACCAATAATAAACGGCCGGTCAATAAGCCCGAGGATGTCAAGGGACTAAAGTTGAGAACGATGGAAAATGAGGTTCACATGGATGCCTTTCGAACCCTTGGAGCAGATCCAACCCCAATGACCTGGGGGGAAGTCTATACCGCCCTTCAGCAAGGGGTGATCGATGGTCAGGAGAATCCCATCAATATCATCCGAACCCACAAAATCTACGAGGTAAACAAACATTTAGCCCTTACTGGACATGTCTACTCTCCTGCTCTTCTTCTCATGAATGAAAAGAAATTCAATAACCTCTCCCCCGAATTTCAGAAGGTCCTTATAGAAGCAGGAAAAGAGGCGGCTAAGTTTGAAAGGAAATTTATCCGTGACAACGAAACCAAAATGCTTGAAGAACTGAAAGGTTTCGGAATGCAGGTCACTTACCCGGACAAAAAACTCTTCCAGAAAGCCACAGAGCCTACTTATAAAAAATATGAATCACGGTTTGGAAAGGATCTGATCGATAGGATTGTTGGGACAAAGTAGCTCCTTCTACCTCTCCTCCCCTGAGGAGGGGAGGAGAGGATCGAGGGATTGATGGTTTCGAAAATCAGTCATTTTTTAAATCGCTGCGCAGAAGTGGGTTGTTTGATCCTTCTCATAGCGATGTGTTTGGTGACCTTTGCCCAGGTCTTTTTCCGATTCGTCATTGTTCACTCCCTTCCCTGGTCTGAAGAATTCTCACGATATTCCCTGGTATGGGCTTCCTTTTTGGGTGCCTCCATCGCCTTGAAAAGAGGGCTTCATATCGGAGTGGAGGCCGTTATAGGAAAGCTTCCGGAAGGAAAAAGACGTTCGATTTACCTGATCACCCTTGTTCTCCTTCTTCTCTTCCTCTTCACCGTCATGGTGAAAGGCTTTCAATTAGCCCAGTTCAATATGAGACAATCCTCCCCAGCAATGAGAATCCCCATGGGATTTCCTTATCTCGCCATTCCCGTCGGATCCCTTCTTATGATGATTCACCTCTTCGATCAATTCTTTTTAGGGCTTAAGCACAGAAAAGGGTTGATTGGAATAGAAAAGACAGAGGAAATGAAAAGAGTGGAGGCAGGGTTTTAACTTGCTCTGGATTCTGGCGATCAGCTTTATCACCTTTCTCCTTTTGGGGATTCCCATTGCTTTTGTCCTCGGACTCACCTCTTTCGTGGCCCTTCTCTATACGGGTAATATTCCCCTCCTTCTGATGCCAAAGGAGATGTTTTCAGGAACAGACTCTTTTCCTCTTCTGGCCGTTCCCTTTTTCATCCTGGCAGGAAATCTGATGAATGTGGGAGGGATTACCCGAAGGCTGATCCATTTCTGTAATATCCTTTTGGGATATGTGAGGGGAGGATTAGCCTTAGTCAACGTCGTGGCCAGTATGTTTTTTGCAGGGATCACAGGAGCAGCTGTGGCAGATACCTCAGCCTTAGGATCCATCCTCATTCCAGCGATGACTGAGAGGCGTTATGATAAAGATTTCAGTGCTGCCGTCACCGCCGCCTCTTCGACAGTGGGCCCCATCATCCCTCCGAGTATTCCTATGGTCATCCTTGGAACCGTTGGAGAACTCTCCATTGGTGCCCTCTTCTTGGCAGGGGTGATTCCAGGAATTATGGTGGGACTGGCCCTGCTTGGAATTGCCTATTGGATTTCCTGTAAAAGAAACTATCCAAAGGAGCCGATCAAATCCCTCCAAGAATTCTTCTACGGGTTAAAGGATGCCTTACTGGCCCTCCTGATGCCAGGGATCATTTTGGGGGGCATTTTAGGTGGAATCTTTACCCCCACCGAAGCGGCCGTAGTGGCGGTGGCTTATGCCTTTATCATCAGTTTTTTAGTCTATCGAGAAATCCGTTTAAAAGATCTTCCGAGGATCCTGATCGATAGCATTGTAACGACCTCCATCATCATGTTTGTGATCGCCAACTCAGCGATCTTTGGCTGGATCTTGGCAAACCATCAAGTCCCCCAAATAGTGGCCAAAACCTTTTTATCGATCACCACGAACAAGTGGGTCCTCCTTTTTCTGATCAATCTTTTTTTGCTCTTTATAGGAACCTTTATGGAAACCACTGCCTCTTTGATCATTCTTACCCCCATCCTTCTCCCCCTTGCTGTGAAGGTAGGGATCGATCCCATCCACTTTGGTTTGGTCATGGTCCTCAATCTGGTCATCGGTCTGATTACCCCACCTCTTGGAGTCTGCCTTTTCATCGCCTGCAGTATCGCCAAAATTACACTGGAGCAGATTGTAAAGGCTATCCTTCCTTTTCTTTTGGCAGCCATCGGGGTTCTCTTCATCGTGACCTATATTCCCCAGCTTTCCCTCTGGATCCCCCGAATGCTCATGAAATAAAATTTTTCTGGACAAACGAAGAATTTATTGGATAATTAATAAAAGGGGGGCATAGAAGGGGAAAATGAAACGACTCTTTCTTATTATCGTTCTATGTTCATTCTTTCTCCCTCCCCTGATTGATGGAAAGGAACAACAGGCCCAAAGACAAGGGAGTCTTTTGGAGCGATCCTTCTTCTATACAGCCAATAAATGGGGGATCCCGATTCTTAAAGCTTCCATTAAAATCAAAAATGGGATAAAAAAAGAAAACACTCCTCTTTTACAGATTGAGGCCCAGGTAGATTCCCTTCCAAACCTGAACTATCTGTTTTGGATGAAGAATCGATTTGTTTCTATCATTGATGAAAAAAGTGGATCGCCCATCTCCTATACCAAAGAAATCCATCAAGGAGGTCTATTGATCAAGAATAAGAATTACCACCAACTCATTACCTTCGATCCCCTCCATCAAAATGTGGTGATTGAGAATGGAAATCCTAAAGAAAAGAGGGTATTGCCAATCCCTCTCGAGACCTATGATCCTCTTTCTCTATTTGCAAGGTATTATTTGAAAGAAGAACTCCAACCAGGTCAAACGCTTCAGCTCTTCGTTTTTGATGGAATCCAACCTCGAAAGATGATCTTTCATTCAAGAGAGGAAAAGGTCAGTTGTAAATGGGTGGGTTCTGCCCAAACCATCTGCCTTGACTCCACCACTCCCCTCTCCACCTTCGGAGACAAAGAGGGGAGGATTCAAATCTGGTATACGGCTCTTGGAGAAAAGATTCCCCTTCTTATGGAATTGGATCTCCCTATTGGGAAGATAAGATTTGAACTCGATGAGGTAAAAGGAAATTAAAAATAATCATAGATGAAAGGAGGAGACTATGGCTCAAAAGAAGGCAACCCCGAAAGTCTCTAAGAAGAAGGTGAAGAAGGGTGACACCTATCAGTGTACGGTGTGCGGATTGGTAGTCACAGTAGATGAAGCGTGTGGTTGTATAGATGCCTGTGATATCATCTGCTGTGAAAAACCGATGAAGCCAAAGAAATAGACCCTTTCGCTCAACGTCTCAAACCTTCTCGTTAAACCATTTCCTTTCCTACCCTATCTCAAAGATAGATAGGGTTGGTATTTGTAAACACCGTGGAAGAGATTCGTACGGATATTCTAATTATTGGGAGTGGACTGGCGGGTCTCCTTGCTGCCCTCGAGGTTGAGACGTCAGGTTTAAACGTCCTCTTGGTGAGTAAATTCGCCCTCGGATGGGGAACAAATACCTCCCTCTCCAATGGGGCCTTTACTTCAACCAATTCCCGTTTCTCGAAGGAGGACCATTGGAAGGCAACGCTAAAAGCGGGGAAAAATCTGAATCGTCCCTTGATGGTGAAGACCCTTGTCGAGAGAGCAGAAGAGGCCATTTCGAGATTAAGAAATTATGGGGTTCCGATCCAGGAAAGAGGAATTGGATATATCATGGGCCGTTCCCAGGAGAGTTCGGAATTGGGTGGCATTCTCTTAGTTCGGCCTCTGATAGAGAGATTGAAAGGAAGTTCAGTAAAGATAAATTCTAACCTCTTCATTTTCGATCTCATCGTGGAGGAAGGCGAGGTGGTGGGAGCTTTGGGTTTTCTCCGAGACGCTCGTCCCTGCCTCATTCGATCCAAGGCCATCATTTTGGCTACAGGAGGAGCGGGAGCCATCTACCAACGAAATGATAATCAGAAGACCATCTTAGGGGATGGCTACACCCTTGCCCTTCGAGCAGGACTTCCTCTCTACGATATGGAATTCGTCCAGTCCTATCCCTTGGTTTTGGCTGAACCCAGGCTTTCTTCCCTTCCTCTGTTCCCACCTTTCCCTAAGGGGATTCTTCTCCTCGATAACAAAGGAGAGAATCTCTTCGAGGAATTGGGGCTTAAAGGGGATTTGAATCAGGCCATTATTCATGAAAGGGACCGATTGACATTGAAACTCTTCGAACTCTCTCAAAAGAGAGAGATTTATTGCGATCTGACTCGCGTCCCTGAAGAGGAATGGAATCATTATCCTCTCAATTTCTTAAAAAAATCTAAATTTCCATTTAAAGAAAGACCCTTCCTCGTAAGCCCGGCGGTCCACTTTTTCATGGGTGGAATCGAAGTGGATGAAAAAGGGAGAACCGCTCTTCCTGGCCTTTTTGCTGCGGGGGAGGTCGTTTGGGGAGTCCATGGCGCAAATCGTTTAGGAGGAAATGCCCTGACTGAATGTGCGGTCTTTGGAATCCTTTCCGGGCAATCCGCTTCGGAATCCATTCGATCGATGGAAGGGAGAACCTCTCGTCCCTACGCCCCACTGAGTAGGAAGAGATGGGAAGAGAAGATTCGAACCTACACGAAGAGAAAAAAAGGGCCTTTCGATTCCCCGAGAGATCTTCTTCGAGAACTCAAGATCCTTGCCTGGAAATATGGTGGAGCGGTCAGAGAAGAAGAGGGGTTAAAAACAGGATTGGATCTTTTATCTCAATTTGAAAAAAGGATCGAAAGGATCTCCCCTGAAACCGTTCACGACCTTTTTCGTAAGAGGGAATTAGAAAATATCGCCCTCTTGATCAAGACCATTCTCCGGGGAAGCCTTCTCCGGCAAGAGAGTCGTGGATCTTTCCTGAGAAAGGATTTCCCTGAGCCAGATGACCGAAACTGGCTAAAGCACACCTCCTATCGGCTGGAGGGAGAGGAAATTCGAATTTCTCATCATCCCATTATCTGTCCAACCCCATCTTCCCAGGATTGAGGATCCCATTGGGATCGAAAAGCCTTTTGATTTTAAGCATCCATTCTCTTTCCACAGGCCCATGTTCCAAATGGAAAAAAGGGGCTTTGGCTAACCCGATTCCATGTTCGCCCGTTAAGGTTCCTCCTAAATCACAGGTCAACTTAAAGATAGCCTCTACCGCTTTTTGAAGTCTTTTGGTCTGCTCAGGATCCGAACGATCATACATGATTCGAGGATGAAGATTTCCATCTCCAGCATGACCAAAGATCACATAGGGAAGCCCATGGGACTGAACAATATAGGAAATCCCCTGGATCAGATCAAGGGCCTTCGAAATGGGCACCGTGACATCCTCAGACACATTATGGGGTCGAAGCCTGGCTGCCAGACTTCCGATCGATTTTCGAATCTTCCATAATTCGTTAGCCTCTTCGGAGGATCTTCCAATCTGAATCTGAATGGCCTTGTTTCTTTTCAGCACCTCTATGATCTTCTCCATTTGAAACCATGTATCCGTATCGGTATATCCATCTGTTTCAATGAGAATCATCGCTAACGATGGAGGAAGGTCCATTCCTCCCTCTTCCCTCAGAAGGCGAATAGAATTTTCATCGATCAATTCGAGTGCACTCGGAATCACTCCACAGTGCATGATTTCCGTGACGGATTGAACCGCCTCCTTGAGAGAGGAGAAGAAGGCCAAACCTACCTTGGTGGACAGGGGTTTGGGATTAATCTTAAGGGTGATCTCAGTGATCACTCCCAATATCCCTTCGGATCCAACAAAGAGACGAGTCAGATCGAGACCTGAGGAGGACTTGATACAGGCCGAGCCCGTTCGAATGATCCGTCCATTCGGAAGAACGACCTGAAGTCCTAAGACATAATCCCGTGTCGTTCCGTACTTGGCCCCTCGAATTCCACCCGCATTGGTGGCCACATTGCCTCCAATCGTACAGACGCTGCTGCTGGCAGGATCAGGAGGGAAGAAATAGCCATGGGAGGCCAAGACCCTCTCAAGATCTCCATATACGACTCCAGGCTCCACAACCACCTGACGGTCTTCGATTCGTAGATCCAGAATTCGATTCATCTTACACATATCCAGGATCAATCCCCCATACATGGGGACCGCCCCTCCAGACAGTCCGGTTCCTGCTCCTCGAGGGGTCACTGGAAAGCGATGCTCATTGGCCAGCAGAAGAATCCGAGAGACCTGTTCGGTCTGGGTGGGCCAGGCCACCGCCTCTGGACGATGTTCATGATCCGAGGCATCATACCCGTATGGGACCAACTCTACCAACTCATCGGTAAAGTTCTCTTCCCCCACCATCTCTCGTATCGCTTTTTTCGTCTTTCCATCCATCTTTTTTTCTTGCTGCCCTTTCTCCTTCATGATAAAAATTTTATAAAAAGAATGCAATCCATTCCATCAGAAGGTCTCATCCCTTATGGAAGGGTTGGGAACCTTTCAGGTTGGAAAGGGGATATCTCCCTGCTCACGACCGATGGGCTGCAGAAAATTCTTTAAAATAATGGCTATTCAAATTCTTCTCCTCATTGGAGTCTCTTCCTGTATTTCTTTGGAAGGAAAAAGTCGTCTAAAATTAATGGATGAAAGCAGGGGAGTAAATCTTTTAGATCTCACCTTAAAGGATGGCGAGGAGATTTTTCTTTACTGGAGAAACTCCCTTTTTAATCTGGATGTCATCGAGAAGTTTACGATTGACCAAGGGACACTGGTCCTCACAGAAGTCCACTTTTTTAATCCATCCGAATCTCCTCCACCCCTCCTTCCCCTCAACGAGTTAGAAGATCTTTATCAGACTGGGGATTCCTTTTCGGTTCAAGGACTCAAGAAAAAATTGACTCAGATCGATTTTCGAATCGGAGAGATCGGACATCCAAAATTAAAGGTAAAAGGCCAAGTCCTGGATTTAAAAGAACGGGTTGGTTTTGGTGGAAAGGTTCGCCTCACGATCCAGAAAGATTTTTAAGGCCAGGTTGCTTGACAGAGGGGCAATGAAATTTTAAATTAAAAGCCTAATTTCTTCCTTTCCTAATTTAATCTACTTCAGGAGGTCATCCTATGGGCCATCTCTTTTGGAGGAAAAAGCTCTTCATCCTTTTTGTCCTTTTTTCTTTGGCTTCTTGGGTAGCTCCACCCCTCCCCTTTGCTCAAGAAGAGAAGAAGGATTTAAGACCGGAGCGCGGGATCGCGGTCTATACCGAATACTCCGGGATCACGATCCCTAAGGGAGAAACCGTTAAAATGGACCTCACCCTTGAGAATAAAGGAAAAACCGACGAAACGATCGATGTGAAAATCTCTGAGATTCCAAAAGGGTGGAAGGCCACTCTAAAGGGAGGAAGTTATCTGGTGACTGGATTATTTGTTTCCAATGGAAAATCAAGGAATCTCGCCTTGACCCTGGAACCCGATAAAACGGTCGGACCCGGGACGTATCTGTTTCAATTCGATGCAAAAACCGAGGACGGGAAATTTACCTCCTCCCACAAACTGGCTGTCACGGTCAAAGAGAGAGACCCGGGGATGGACGACATTCAGCTTATTACTTCCTATCCTGTATTAAGAGGACAGACGGATGCAAGGTTTGAATTTTCGGTGGAGGTGATCAATAAGATCGAGGTCGATCGGACATTCAATCTTTCTGCAGTAGGTCCCGAAAAGTGGGAAATCAATTTTAAACCCTCCTATGAGACAAAACAGATTTCGAGCCTTCGCATCCGAGGGGGACAGAGTCAAACCGTAGCGGTAGAGGTGACTCCTCCAAGAGACGCTCAGGCAGGAGAGTACCCCATTCTTGTTCGAGTCAGTTCAGGAGAAAAGAAGGCGGAGGCAAAATTAACCGTGATTCTGACGGGAATATATAAGATCGATGCAGGGACGCCGACAGGCGTCCTCTCTCTCGAGGCCTTCCCTGGAAAGCCAGCCAATTTCTCCATCTTTGTCAAAAATACCGGCTCTGCAGTCAATCGGAATATCACCTTCTCTTCTTTTAAGCCTGAAAACTGGGAGGTCACTTTCAAACCGGAAAAGATCGACGCCCTGGAACCCAATGCCTTGAAACAGGTGGAGGTGACTGTCAAACCTGCTCCTCAAGCCCTGGTGGGAGACTACTCGGTGGGCGTATTGGTGAACGGAGAGAAATCGGACAAAACGATTGAGATGAGAGTGACGGTGAAGGCTTCGACGGCATGGGGATGGATTGGAGTAGGGATCATTCTCTTTGTGATTGCTGGCCTGAGCGCCCTCTTTATCTGGTTAGGGAGGCGATAACGTGGAAAACCAGATCGTCATCGAAGCCGAAGGGCTGACTAAAAAGTATGGGGCTCAAACCGCGGTCAATCACTTAAACCTTCAGGTTCAAGAGGGAGAGGTGTTTGGATTTCTTGGACCGAATGGGGCCGGCAAAACAACAACCCTTCTGATGTTCTTAGGGCTGACCGAACCCACCTCTGGAAAGGTAAAGATCTTAGGTTTTGATCCGGCCCGAGAACCTTTTCGGATTAAAGAGAAGGTCAGCTTTCTTCCCGAAAATGTCGGTTTTTATGAGGATATGGATGCGAGGCAGAATCTCCGTTTCATCGCGAGGCTCAATCGAATCCCTGACCGGATCTCAGAAAAAAGGATTGAACAGTGGCTTGAGTTAGTGGGTCTATCCAAAGAGGCGGGGAAAAAGGTCGGGACCTATTCAAAAGGGATGCGGCAGCGCCTCGGAATCGCTGAGGTGATGCTGAAGGAACCCAAAATTATCTTTCTCGATGAACCCACGATAGGGCTCGATCCGGATGGAACGAACTGGATGCTCGATCTGATTCACTCCCTGAGTCGGGAAAAGAAGATCACCACCTTCCTCTCCTCCCACCTCCTCGATCAGGTTCAGAGGATCTGTGATCGGGTGGGAATCATGATTAAAGGAAATCTGGTAGCCGTGGGACCCATCGAGGAGTTGGCGAAAAAGAAATTGGGAGTCGACGCAAAGGATTATACCCTCGAAGAGATCTATATGACCTATTTTAAGGAGGCATAAATTGCATGGAATAGTGACCATCATCAGAAAAGAGATGGAGGATCACTTCAGTAGTACTCGATTTCTCCTCATTTCCGCCCTTATCGTGATGGTGGGAGTCATCATCACTTCCATGGTAGGAATGGCGATTCAGGAAGAACTCAAGGGGATGGCCAAGCCGACCCTTGTGTTCTTATTACTCTTCACCGCTACAGGGAAACTCTTCTCCTTTGTTCAGTTCATTGGCTTCTTCGGTCCTCTCATCGGGATCTTCCTCGGTTTCGATTCCATCAATCGAGAACGAGTTTCAAGAACCCTCACCAAACTCCTCTCTCAACCCATCTATCGAGATTCGGTCATTAATGGAAAGTTCTTTTCAGGAGTCATCATTATTGGGATTGTATTGGTCGCCATCGTGCTACTGATCTCAGGGTTGGGGATTCGACTCATCGGGGTAGTCCCTGGAGTGGAAGAGGTATGGCGACTGATCATCTATGTTCTAATTAGCCTGCTTTATATCTCTTTCTGGTTGGGGGTGGCCATTCTCTTTTCCGTGATCTTTCGGAGCACGGCGACCTCTGCTCTTGCCTCCTTAGCCCTCTGGATCTTCTTCTCTTTCTTTGTGGGATTAGGAGCAGGATTTCTGGCCGATGCCATCGCTCCTGTCAGCCAGAGTCAGACCTATATAGACCCAGAAGTTTTGATCAAGCATGAAAGGATCCAACGAGTGGTCTCCCTCTTTTCTCCCATGACCCTTTACAGTGAAGCGACCAATACCATTCTGGATCCCTTGCGAAAGACGACCCGAGGGCTCATCCTCATGGGACCGTTGGAAAGACTCTCTATCTCTCGTTTCCAAAACCCACTTCCCCTCGAGGAAAGTATCCTCATTGTCATCCCTCATCTCCTTTCCATTGTGGCGATCACCTTTCTCTGTTTTGGAATCTGTTACCTCATCTTTATGAGACAGGAGATCCGAACCATTTAGATTTCGATATGACTACTCCAAAGCGAGAGATCTTTGGCTGGGCAATGTATGACTTTGCCAATTCTGCCTTTGCCACCACCATCCTCGCGGTCCTCTTCAACCAATATTTTGCCACGGTCGTTGCAGGGGGAGAGAAGGGGGTGGAAATCCTGGGAATTCGGCTTCACGGAGCCTCCTTTTTCACCTTTACCATTTCTTTGAGCATGGCCATCTCGGCCTTCTTCTCCCCTCTTTTGGGTGCCATAGCGGATACCTCAGGCTCTAAGAAACGATTTCTGATGTTTTTCTGCTATATGGCTATCCTTTTCACTGGGCTCCTCTATTTTGTTCGAGAAGGAAATTACTGGCGAGGAGCCATCTTTTTTATCCTCGCCAATATCGGCTTTGCTGTAAGCAATGTATTCTACAACGCCTTTTTACCAGAGATTTCAAATGAACAGAATATCGGAAGAATTTCTGGACTGGGATGGGCCCTTGGCTATATTGGAGGAGGAGCTCTTCTCGCTCTCAACCTACTCATGTTGCAATATCCAGAAATGCTCGGGTTCCATAAGGGGACCTTCACCATCCAGGACTGTTTTCTCTCGGTCTCTCTCTGGTGGTTTCTCTTCTCCATCCCGACTTTTCTATTCCTAAAAGAAAGAGGGAGAGAATTATCCCCCTTGGTCCAAAAAGGATATTTCAGAGAGGGATATAGACGCCTTCGGGAAACGTTTCGAAGGGTTAAAACCTTCCGGGAACTCACGAAATTCCTCCTGGCTTATCTCATCTATAATGAAGGGATTGAAACGGTCATCGTTATGGCCTCGATCTTTGGGGTCGAAGTGGTCGGGATGAAGACCGAAGAGATCGTCTTCTTCTTTCTCATGGTTCAAGGAATTGCCTTCTTTGGCTCGCTAATCTTCGGTGTTCTGGCCGATACGATTGGAAATAAACGAACGGTAATGATCTCTCTGGTCATCTGGTCTCTCATTGTGCTCTGGGCTTTTCGATTGGGAATCTTCTGGACTCAAAAAACGGAATACTGGATCTTAGGGATATTGACTGGATTGGTGTTGGGGGGAAGCCAAGCCGCCTCCCGTTCCCTTCAGGGGCTTTTTACACCCGAAATAAACAGTGCAGAGTTCTTTGCCTTCTATGGGGTTTCAGGCAAATTCGCCTCTATCTTTGGCCCTCTGATTTATGGAATTTTAATTGCCCTCACCGGAAGCGTTCAATCTGGAGTTCTCTCCGTCCTCCTCTTCTTTATCATTGGAATGGTCCTCCTCTGGTGCGTCAACGAAAAGAAGGGGATGAATGAGAGAGAGAAGCCTATTCTCTAATCCTTCGGAGTTCCATGACGACAGGATTAAATGGGTCAGGACAGGCCACGGTGGTTTTGTCTCTATCCTCTTCCCAAGGAAACTCTCCTCCGTGCCTTAAAACCCGCCAGGATGGGAAGATAGCATGAAAGGCCGAAGGACAGAGGGTTTGAGGTTTTCCGGACATCCCAAGGGTGAAATCCTGACTCAGATCAAACTCCTGCCCTTCAAAATGGTTTGCCGCACAGGTTCCCTTAACCGACACAATCTTCAAAATGACCTTCTCCGGATTGGCCATAATGGAACGCCTCCTTTCTATCGATTTTGGCCTTTGAATGAAAGGGTGAATGCTGAAATTAAATCAACGAATCCTCCATCCAGCCCAGTTTGACCACTTCGATTCGGCGAAGATCACTCACCCCCAATTTATACGTTTCATCCGCAACGAAGATATGAGTGGGTGGGTTATCCAGGGGTCTATCCTCGCCAAAGTAGGCGATTCGCTGAAGCTGAAGGAGTCGGGCTCCAACCGCATCCAGGGCTACAGGATCTCTTCCGATCAGAAGTCCCTTGTATTCAGAGACAAAGCGACGATCGAAGTGATGGGGACCACGGTTATAGAATTGAGTTCTGATGAGGCTCAGAATATTGAGGCGAGTCTTTCCTTTTACGATAGCCTTCCCCCAGATTGAACCCAGAGGAGAACAGGCATTCCCATGATAGAGCCAGGGCATGGACACAAACATGATATAGTTTTTGATACACCCTCCAATGCCTGACCAGTGGTGAGTTCTTAAAGGCCTTACATTGATCAACGCGGTAGCCGATTTAAATATTGGATGATTCAGAACACCCCGATCATCAATCCCGATATTCTTCTTCGGAACGCCCACATCCATCACCCTTTTCACAATGGCTGATTCGAGTTCTTCGGGTGTAGGCAAATGATACCAGACATTGCTTTTGATCCCCACCCTATCCTCTGGACGAATCAACCGCCTCCATGCCTCAACAGGCTCCTTCTCCCCCATTAATTCACAGACACCCCGATCGAGCATCTCCTGAACCGCTTCGGGGTTGATCCGACCCTTCGAATCGATGGCCCTCTCGTCCCGAACCAGAATCACTCTCGCCTTTTCTTCTGCCCCGGATTCCTTATGGAGAGAAGAGCTGAAGGTCAGAGCCAAGGCACCATAGGCCGTTCCACGAAGAAAATCCCTGCGGGTTATCGTTTTTTGTTCAGCCATCCACCTCTCCTTTTGAGATATCCATAAGTGGTTTCAATCAAGGCCTCCCCCTCTTCACGAGAAGGGGAATCAAAGACGATTAGAAGATACCTTTGATAAAGCCTCACCGCCACCCACTTTCCATTTTCTATTTGAATGGTGTTGGATGAACCTGCCTCTGGGAGATAGGCTTTTTTGAAACGGGAAAAAGCCCTCTGGGCCTCCTTTGAGTCCGGATACCGAATCAAAAGAAGAAAGGTCTTCTCCTCCTTCCAGCGATAAGTAGCCAGAACCGCATCGGTTCGCTCGTTAAGACGAAGGAGATTTTCATGAGAAATAAAATAGTGATGATTCAAGATAGGGTGGAGGTGAAAATAGCGAATGGTTCTTTCGGAAAGTCCCTCCCTGGGCAAACCCTGAATGAGTTTGGGCCTTACCCCTTCCTTTGTTATTCTTTGGGATATCACCTCACCCACCGTGAGAAGATCCCTTTTAGTCGAAGGGGACTCCTTTTCAGCATAAAGGTGGACAAAGAATCTTCCTTTCCAGAATCGTAAAAGACCACCCCCGTAATCGGAGGCCTGACCAATGCCCACCTCCTCTTCATCCGTCTGATAAGAGAAGATTCCAAAGGCCTCTTCAGAAGAACCCATATCGAATAATTCGAGGACAATCGAAGGGTGATTCGTTTTTGAGTAACGCCGAACCATTAAAAGTTTAAATCCATAAGATCGATAAAGTTCGGCTGCCCCGTCCATATAACGAAAGGCGGTTTGTCGGTCGTAGAACTCATCCTGCCCCTCTTTCTGATATCCTTCTACTTCCAAAGGGGCTATCTCTTTCATCTCCAGTTTCCTCTTTTCCATCGAAAGGACAGGGCTGCTGTTCATCACGATACCCACTATGATCATCCCAGCCAAAATCCATCTGCCCATTGAGTTTTACCCATCCTTTTTTAGAAATCTCTCCAGGCTCCGCCTTAACTTCCTCAAAGCCTTTCCTCTATGGCTGATCCTGTTTTTCTCTTCGAGGGTAAGCTCAGCCATGGTCTTCCCGTACCGTGGAAGGAAAAAGATGGGATCGTAACCAAAACCCCTTCTACCCACCTCCTTGAATCCGATTCTTCCCCGACAGGATCCTTCGGTCACGATCTCTCTTCCATCCGGAAAAACCATTGCCATTACACATTTAAAGGCCGCCCCCCTTTTTTTCACAGGAATCCCTTCCATCTCCTTTAACAGTTTTTCTCGATTTTCTCTGTCCGAAGCCCCAGGCCTTGCATATCGAGCAGAAAAGATTCCAGGGGCTCCCCTTAAGGCATCCACTTCCAATCCAGAGTCATCAGCAAGGGTAGGTTGAGAAAAAAACCTGCAGTAGAAACGAGCCTTCTTAAGGGCATTCTCTAAAAAACTCCTCCCATCTTCCTCTATCTCAGGTCCCTCCTGAAAATGGTTTAATCCTTTCAGGCGGATTCCCAAGCCTTTGAGCATCTCTCGAATCTCTTTCAATTTTCCCTCGTTTTTTGTCGCTACAATAATATCCAGTTTCTTAACCCTCCCCTTTCAAGCAATCCTTCTGGATTTTTATCAAACGCTTGATTCCTTTTTCGGCCACCTTCAGCAATTGATCCATCTCTTCTTTTGTAAAGACGGCCATCTCTCCTGTTCCCTGCACCTCGACTAATTTCCCCTCGCCCGTCATCACCACATTCATATCCACTTCGGCCTTCGAATCCTCTTCATAGTTGAGATCCAAAAGAATCCTTCCATCCACTTTACCTACACTTACGGCAGCCACGGAATCTTTAAGAGGAAGTCTCTCGATCAAGCCCTCCTTCATCATTTTTCGAAGGGCATCTACCAACGCCACGTAGCCCCCCGTGATCGAAGCCGTCCGTGTTCCTCCATCGGCCTGAATGACATCGCAATCGATCCATATCGTTCTCTCCCCAAATCCATTTAAATCGGTGATGGCTCGAAGGGACCGCCCTATTAACCGCTGGATCTCGAGGGCCCTTCCTCCCCCTCGGCCAGTCGTCTCCCGTGGAGTTCGAGTATGGGTAGAGCGGGGAAGCATGGCATATTCTGCCGTCACCCATCCCTTCCCTGTATTTTTTAAAAACGGAGGCACCCGATCTTCAAGACTTGCCGCGCAGATGACCCTTGTATTGCCCATCTCGATCAGGACCGAGCCTTCTGCAAATTTCAAATAATTTCTTATCATCCTGACAGGTCGTAACTCCTTTGGTCCTCTTCCATCCGAACGTTTCATCGACTTCTCCCCTCATCCTTTTCTTGAAGGCTGAAAATTTCAAGTCAACTATAACCCTCTCGAGAATCCATGATTGGAATTTATTATAACATTAAACGGGGTAGAGTTGAATCCTAAAATAGAAAGGGTTAATATTTTTCACTACTAACCATTCTAAGTCGAGGAGGAGTCGAAGAGATGAATGAAGCAATCCCTCACCGAGTCTTTACGGGTGCCTCCAAATACGTGCTGGATGAGGAACTGGCAAAGATTGTCAATATCTCCATTGCATTGGAGATGCCCCTTCTCCTGAAGGGAGAACCTGGAACCGGAAAGACGATGCTGGCTCATGCCATCGCCGAAGCCCTCGGGATGAAATTAATTGTCCTCAATGTCAAATCGAATATGAAACTGGTGGATGCCCTTTATCAATACGATACCCTAACCCGACTCAATGATAGTCGATTCGGAGATTCTAAAAGAGACGTGAGTAATATCGAAGAATATATTCGAATGGGAAAGATTGGTCAGGCCTTTGTCTCCGAGGAACGGGTGGTTCTTCTCATCGATGAGATCGATAAGGCCGATACGGATTTTCAGGACGATATGCTTGATGTCCTGGATCAGATGGAATTCGATATCATCGAGATTGACAAAACCATTCGTGCCAAGCATCGTCCCATTATCATTATTACATCCAATGCTAAAAAGGATCTCTCGGATCCCTTTCTGGGTCGTTGTAACTTTCATCATATTGCTTTTCCAGAACCAGAGATGATGAGAAGGATTGTAAAAGTCCATTTCCCCGATATTGACAAGGAACTTCTCGAAAATGCGGTGAGAACCTTCTATCGTCTGCGGGAGATCAAGGGAATTGAAAAGAAACCGGCCACCCGGGAACTCATCAACTGGATCCGGGCCTTACGGTCAGATCCTGATTTTCGGCTGAAGGATTTGATCAAAGGGGAGGTCCCCTATCTGGGTGTTCTCTTTAAGAAAAGCCCTGATTATGTCATCGCTCAAAATGCAGTGGCAAGGTTTAAGGCATAATTCCCATTATGGCATTATTCTCTTTTTAATCTATGTTTATTGACTTCTTCTATCTTCTTAAAAAAGTGGGTATTCCGGTTTCACCTACCGCCTTTTTGAGGCTCCAAAAGGCCTTGAGCATGGGACTGGTTATTTCGGTCGACGATTTTTACATCGCGGCTCGCTCGATTCTGGTAAAAAACGAAAGGTATTTTGATCTTTACGATCAGGTCTTTGCCCACCGATTTCAAGGCGTGGAACTCAAGGGACCCGATGAGTTTGAGCTATCCGAATTGGTGCGTGCCCTCCTTGAGGAATGGCTAAAGAGTCCAGGAGAACTTGCAGAACTCCTTGGCCTCCGGGAGGAGGAGCTTGGAAAATTGAGCCCAGAAGAACTGGTCCAGTACTTTCTTGATCGACTTAAGGAACAGAGGGAAGCCCACCATGGCGGCAGCAAATGGATTGGAACTGGAGGAACTTCTCCGGTAGGACACTCGGGTTATCACCCAGGAGGGATGAGGGTGGGTGGAATCTCTCGAAACAGATCGGCTGTCAAAGTCGCACTGGAACGAAGATATCGAGACTATTCCATCGAGCGTCCATTTACGGAATCCCAGATGGGAGAGGCCTTAAAACGATTGAGAAATCTGGTTCCCTATGGTCCAAAAGATAGGGTCAATATCGAAAAGACGATCTATGAGACCATGAAAAATGGCGGGGAAATTGAGATCGTTTTTGATCGGAGCCTCAGAGATCGATTAAAGGTGATTCTCGCCATTGATAATGGAGGTTGGTCCATGGATCCCTATGTGGAATTGGTCCAGACCCTCTTTCATTATGCCCGCTCCCAATTTAAGGATCTCAAGACCTTCTATTTTCATAACACTATTTACGATTATCTCTGGGAAGACCCTCCCCGGCGTGCAAAACCCTACCCTGTGGATGAACTCGTTCGTTTCGATCAAGAAACTCGGTTCATTATTGTTGGGGATGCCAGCATGGCCCCCTATGAACTTCTGGCCACCGATGGTTCTATCTATGTTGAGGAGAGATCCGGAAAGCCAAGCTATCAAAGGCTTCAATTTATAGCCAAGACCTTCCCCCATTCGGTCTGGCTCAATCCTGTTCCTTCCTATGAATGGCCTTATACCCAAACCATCCGTGAGATTCAACAAATCTTTCCAATGTTCGAACTTACCCTCGAAGGCTTAGAGAAGGCCGTGACTTACCTGATGAGGAAGCATTAATTGTCTTCGACCTCTTATTGGAATCGTGCCAATAAGGGAAGGGGGTCAACAAAATGTTTGTCAAGACCCAAGGCCTCCGCTCTCAGCCCGAAGGCCAGGCCTATGAGCTGGGTAAAGTAGACAATAGGTAAGCGGAATGATTCTTTAAAGGTCTCTTCAATCTGTTTCTGACGAGCGTCGAGATTTACATGACAGAGAGGACAGGCGACCACCACAGCGTCTGCCCCTACCCCTTTTGCATTTTTCAGAATTTTTCTACTCAGTTCTAAGGCGACAGGAAGTTGAGAGATCCCGAGTGAGACCCCGCAGCACCTTGTCTTATAGGACCAATCGAGCGAAGTGATTCCAAGGAGGTTCATCAGTTTATCCATCTGGGTAGGATATTCATAATCCTTCACTTCAGTAATCTTTGGAGGTCGGGTAATGATACACCCATAGTAGCAGACGACCCGAAGTCCTTTCAGGGGTTTGACCACAAGAGAAGCGATTCTCTCAAAACCCACTTTTTCAACGATGGTATTTAAGAGATGATCGATCTTGATTTCATTGAGTGAAAGATGAGGGATGTCTCGGGTGATCTTCTCTGAAAGCTCCCGAGTTTCACGGATCTCTTTTACTGCCACCCTCATTCTAAGAAAACAGGACGGGCATGGAGTGGTGACATAATGAAAACCCTCCTCCTGGATCAGGGCGATGTTTTTCATCGGAAGGAGGGTGGAAAGATAATGATCCGTGGAATGGGCTGGGGTGGTTCCACAGCATCCCCATCCATCAGGCTCATGAAGGGGGATATCCATTTTTTGGAAGATGGCTTGAGTCGATAGATGATACTCCTTCGAAGTGCCATGGAGGCTGCAACCAGGGAAATAGGCTATGCCATCCTTTCTCTCTGAAACTCTTCCCTTCAGCCTGGGTTTTCCAATGGAAGGAAGGATCTTCAATTTTCCCGCTTTTAGCATCTTTAAGGCCAGGGGCATATCCTGTTTCCAGACTTGATTGAGATCGAGTTGTCCTGAGACCATCTGTCGAAGATAGAGCTCTGCCATCAATCCAGCCTCATACATTCTCCCAAACCATTGAATTCCCCGTAAGGCGGCATGATAAAAGAAAGAAACGGAGGGAACTTTGGGTTCGATTCCTTCCTTCTGGGCCATGATTTTCAGAGCATCCATGATCTTGGTGATGTTGATCTCGTGGGGGCAGCGTGTCGCACAGGTCTCACACATCGCGCAGAGCCAGATCGTTTTCGAATGGAGGACCATCTCCTTCTGTCCCAATTGAATCGCTCTCATCACCTGGTTTGGAGCCAGATCGAAATATTCAGCCACAGGACACCCTGAGGAACATTTCTGACACTGGTAACAGAGAAAAACATTCTCTCCCGTCTCCTTTTGAATGACTTCAGCTAAATTGGTATCCAAGATGGTTTCCATCGATCGATTCCTTATTTGGCACAGGGCATTGAGAAAAGTCTTTTCCCTATGTCCTTTGTTCTTGGGTCTCTGTGGGTTGGGGTCTGGGCAGGAGTCCTGCGGCCTCGACGATCTCTCGCACCTTCTCTTCCCACTCGATGGCCATGATATGGACCCCTCGAACCCCAGGAATCTCCCGAAGCCTCTGGATCGTCTCCACACAAATTCTTATCCCCTCCTCCGCCTGCCTCTCCTTCGGCACCCCCTTGAGCCGATCAATCACCTCATCGGGCACATCCATCCCAGGAACCTGCGTCTTCATATAGCGTGCCATCCCCACCGACTTGAGCGGCGTCACCCCAGCCAAAATCGCACACCGCTCGTGCAACCCCAACTCCCTCACCATCCCCATCCAACGCTCAAACCGCTCCACATTATAGATACACTGCGTCTGAATAAACTCAGCCCCAGCACGAACCTTCTTCTCCAACCTCAAAGCCCGAATCTCAAAAGGATCCGCAAAAGGATTCTCCGCCGCCCCGATAAAAAGAAGCGGACGCCCCCTCAACTCCTCCCCACTGAGAAACCTCCCCTCATCCCTCATCACCCTGACCGCCTGAATCAACTGAACCGAATCCAAATCAAACACATTCTTCGCCCTGGGATGATCCCCAAACCGCTGATGATCCCCAGATAAACACAACACATTGTTAATCCCTAAAGCCGCCGCCCCAAGCAGATCACTCTGAATCGCGATCCGATTCCGATCCCGACACACCACCTGCAAAATCGGATCAAAACCCATCCCCTTCAAGATCAAACACGAAGCCCAAGACGACATCCGAACCACAGAAGTCTGATTGTCCGTCACATTGACCGCATCCACCACCCCACGCAACCACTCCCCCTTTCGCCGAATCACCTCCCCATCCGAACCCCTCGGAGGCCCACACTCCGAGGTCACCACAAAACCCCCAGACTCCAAAATACGCTCAACATTCGACCTCGTCCTCATCTCTCCCTCTCCCTAATAAAGCGTCTTCCCTACAACCTCATATCCTCCCGAACCCTCCTCCTCGGACCCCCATCCCTCGCCCTACTCCAATCCTTCACCGGAATAATCTCCCGATAACGATCCAACTGACCCAAAGCCTTCAGCCGATCCACAATCAACTGCCAGGCACAATCCACCTCCCGATCCACCTCACACCTCCCCCCAGAAGAACCCCCACAAGGACCATTGAGCAAACTCTTCGCACAACGCGCCACAGGACAAATCCCAGCCGTCAAATGCAAGACACACTCACCACACCCCTGACAGCGCTCCGACCAGACCCCCTGCTCCACCGTCACCCCCAAAAACGTCGTATCCACCGCAGGCAACACCACCCGCTCCCGATACCGCTCGGCTACATACTGAACCCCAGCCCCACAAGCCATCGATAAAACCACCTCATAATCCCCCACCAAAGAACGAATCGAATCAATATACTCATAATCACACTGACGCTCCAACACCGCCTCCCCAACCTCCACCTCACGACCCTCTCGCCCATAATAAAGCCTCAACTCCGAAGCCAATACCCCAACCTCACGCTCACCCCCCACCGCACACACCGTCACACACTCCCGACAACCCAACACCAACACCCTCCGATAGCCCTCCAACATCCCCACAATCTCCTCAAAGGACTTGCGATTGCCTACGATCATCCCACACCTCCTCTCAACCCCCTCCCCTTCAAAGGATTGGGACCCAAAGCACGAACCCTCTCGGTCATCTCCCGAGCCACCTCCGCAAACCTCTGACCCTGAGCCGAACTCATATTAAACATCTCCAAACGCCCAGCCCCTAAACCCACCTCCTCCAATAACCCCTTCACATACTCCACCCGCCTCCTCGCCCTCAGATTCCCCCTCAAAAAATGACACTCCCCCTCCAGACACCCAGCCAAATAAACCCCATCCACCCCCACCTCAAACGCCCTCAATATCATCAATACATCCACCCGACCCGTACAAGGCACCTTCACCACCTTCACATTCGCAGGATAAGAAAGCCTCATCGAACCCGCCAGGTCCGCCGCACTATAAGCTCAATGCTCACAACAAAAAGCCACTACCTCAGGCTCAAACACCCTCTCCACCCCCCAAATTCAAAATCCAAAACAAACCCCTCTCCCTTAACCCTACGCACTACCCCACCCCCAACGCCCCAACCTTCGCCCAAAGCTGCTCATCCCGATAATGCATCAACTCAATCGCACGACCAGGACACTCCGCCACACAACTCCCACACCCCTTACACTTCGCTACATCAATCTCCGCCTCCCCACGCTCATTGACCACTGGCACCCCATAGGGACATACCCTCACACACGTCAAACAAGCCGCACACCTCTCCCCATCCACCACCGCCACCACCCCACCCACCTGAA
>Ga0123519_10001035_pt1 | contig 48558 bp, 36 predicted proteins | sample YelNatPaOPRAMG02_FD_87396 | JGI IMG/M metagenome (GOLD analysis project Ga0123519, IMG submission 87396) | Hot spring microbial communities from Yellowstone National Park - Yellowstone National Park OP-RAMG-02 (version 2) | ecosystem: Environmental > Aquatic > Thermal springs > Hot (42-90C) ...
ACTTTATTTCTCTTAAAAACATATTGTCTCACTACTCTAAAATAGCACATTATTTCTTATTTGTCAAGTATTTTTATAAAAAAATTTTAAAAAGTTTTCACTACACTTTTAAAAAATAAAAAATAATACCTACATTTTATGCGTATTTTGGAACATAAAATCGCTATTCGAAGCTATAAACTGTCAAACTCAGGTTATAGTTACTGGGAATAAAAAGCATTATCCTTTTTCAGAGTTTCATAAAACAAAGATTATTTCTCCCTTTGAATTTTTATCCTTTCTTAGACTTTAAGGGAAGGAGGTTTTATTTTAGAAAAACTAAATTCTTACCTTAAAGAAGAAGGTGAGATTAAGTAGTCGTAGGTGTGCAGTGCGCATAAATTAACTGCATTTTTGATTTTCATTTTACACTGTGTCGGTTAATTTCTTCCATAATTACAGGAATTATCTCTTCTGTTGTGATAGTCCTTATTATTTTACCTTTCTTAAATAAGACTCCTTTTCCCTTACCTCCAGCTACACCTATATCTGCTTCACTTGCTTCTCCTGGACCATTAACTACACAACCCATAATAGCAACTTTTAAATAAGGAGTGTTAATATTAGATGTAAGTTCTTTTATTTTTTTAACTATAGAAAACAGGTCGTATTCGCATCGTCCACAGGTAGGGCAGGAAATTACCTCCACCCCCTTATTATAAAGATGGAGTGAGCGAAGTATTTCTTTTGCTACCGAAACCTCTTCCTTAGAAGGTGCACTAAGAGACACACGGATGGTATCGCCAATACCTTCTAAAAGTAAGCTTCCTATACCTATAGATGACTTTACTATTCCACTTAATTCACTTCCTGCTTCAGTGATTCCTAAATGTAATGGAGCAGAAGTTAATGCAGAAATCATTCTGTAAGCTTTTATAGTAGTTAAGACATCAGAGGATTTAAGAGAGATTTTATAATTTAAAAATCCGGCTTCTTCGGCAATATTGCTATAGAGAATGGCACTTTCTACCAATGCTTTTGCCTGTGGATGCTTATATTTAAGCAAGAGCTCCTTTTCTAATGAGCCAGCGTTTATGCCAATCCTTAAAGCTACTTGTTTTGCTTGAGTTAAGTTTTTTAAGATTTCTCTGAATTTATTAATTCCACCTATATTACCTGGATTTATTCTTATACCCGAAGCTCCTGCTTCTATAGCAGCTATTGCTAGCTTCCAGTTAAAATGAATATCAGCTATCAGGGGAATTTCTACTTCCCTCACAAGAGAATGAAATACCTCTAGCGATTTACTATCGGGTATTGCGACTCTTACTAACTCACACCCTGCATCTATTAAATTATTTATCTCCTCTAAAATAGCTTTAAAATTTGAAGGATTGGCTTTTGTCATTGATTGAATAACTATAGGATTATTTCCGCCAACAGGCACATTTCCAACATAGATAACTCTCGTAGGGCGCCTTATTATTTTCATTTGAAAATACCCCTAATTTCATCCATGGATAAGGTAAGCCTTTCACTGCTCAGTAAGTTTTGTGCATAGAGAAAACTTGCTGTTGCCGTTTTTAACGGCAAACTCGCCCCCCATCCCCCATTCTTTCAGGATGGGGGGAGGAGTTTGCCTAAACCTCACGGAGTTTTCTTACTATGCTCAACAATTCGTTGTTCAAGGCTTACCTTATCCATATCTCTTCACATAAATGTTTCGTTCTCCTTTGTGCCGCTACGGCGGCATGAATGTTTCATTTTACTTCTACATTATGATATAACTTTTGTAAGGTTTTTTCGCCAATGCCTTTAACTTGATTAAGTTCTTCTATAGATGTAAACTTTCCTTTTTCTTTACGCAATTTAATGATATCCATAGCTTTCTTTGGACCTATCCCGGGAAGCTTTTCTAATTCTGCAGCTGTGGCAGTGTTTAGATTGAGGCGGGTAGGAGAGGCTTTTACGGATTGAGAAGTATGGCGGGAAAGGCAAATACTTATTTCACCAGGTACACTGGTATTAGACTTTACAATTTTAGATGGGGTTGGAAATATGATTATAATTTTTAAATTGCCATCCATTGATTTACCTGCTAACAGGAAAATTTCTTCTAAAGTAGTTTTTGGTATAAGTAAGTAGTTTCCTGGATATTTAACTTCTCCTTTTATTTCCACATTTAATGTAGGGGTGGGAGAAGCTACCACAAGGCTTTCTTTGGATAAAGAACTGGATGGAGAAGGAGAAATTATCTGTATGGAAGAGGAGGAGGTGTGATAATGAGCAAGAAATATTCTTATTATTCCAGTAATAAAAAGAAGTATAAAAAGAGCTAAAAATACTTTTCTTTCTCTTTGTGCAAAAAACTGTAAATCCATTTTTTATAGAAATGAGGTTCGGTCTAAAGATGTCTTATTCCTGCAAGACAATGAAACCCAGATTAGTTTTTTTTGACATAGATGGAACACTGGGTAGATTTGGTTCTTTAAATAGATATTGTATAAGGGAAGCTTTTAAAAAGATGTGGGGTATTTTGCCTTCATTTGACAGAATTAATCTGGTAGGCAAGGTGGATATAGAGATTTTTAAGGAATTGCTTAAAGAAGCAGGCTTAAAGAATCTGTCAACTTCCTCTCTTTTAGAGGCTTTAAAGCTTTACGCTGATATTTATGTTCTGCAAATGGAAAATTGGAAGGATTACGAATTATTTGCAGGAGTAAAAGAGCTTTTGCTATTATTAAAGAACAATCCTGGTATTTATATTACATTACTTACTGGAAATGTAAAAGAGGTGGCCTGGGCAAAAATAAAAAAGATTGGTTTAACAGAGTTTTTCCTAAAAGATGCTGGCACTTATGGGGAGGAAGCGATGACGCGGGAGCAACTTGTGAGTATTGGAATAGATAAGTGTAGCAATCTATGGTGTAAGGAATGGTACAGGATTTTTTTGGTTGGAGATTCTCCGTTAGATGTTTATTCCGCACGCAAAAACAATATTACCAGTATTGCTGTAGGGACAGGCTTTATTAATGGAGAAGAATTAAAAGCATCTAATCCTGATTATTTTTATAATGACTTTAAAAATTATATTAAGATATATGAAGTTATATCAAAATGAAGATTTATAAGAAAATAATAATTATTTTAACTTTAAGTTTTATCATTAGTTGTCACAAAGGAGTTACTATTGTTAATGATAAGCAGTTGTCGATAGTAATAATAAAAGGAGAAGAATTGCAGGTAGAAGTAGCAGATACACCTGAGGAAAGAGAACTAGGGCTTATGTTTAGAGAAAGTTTGCCACAAAATTCTGGAATGTTATTTGTTTTCCCACAACCAATGCTAGTTTCTTTTTGGATGAAAAATACTTCTTTCCCTTTAAGTATTGCTTTTATTAATGAAGATAGGATAATAGTCCAGATAGAAGATATGGAGCCTTATTCTCTCAATTCACACAGAAGTTTCCTGCCTGTTAAATATGCCCTTGAAGTAAATCAGGGATGGTTTAATAGCCATAATGTTGTGGTGGGTGATAGGGTGGACTTTAAAGGTTATTAACTCATAATTTTTATCTCATTACAGGAAGAATATATAAAGGGATGTAAGGAAGTTCTTTTTCTTTTATTAATTCATTGGTGTTTATGTTAAAAAATAAAATAACATTTTTAGATTCTTTTTGATTTATTGCTCCAACTAAGAGTAGATTTTTGGGGAGGTGTAAAGCTAGGTGAATTGGGGAGTAAGGAAGTTTAATTTCTGAAATTACCTTGTAGCTAGAAGTATCTAAAATGGTAATGGAATTGCTGTCTTGGTTGGCTACATAGAGATAATTCTTTTCTTTCCAGCAGGTAAGACTATTAGGGTGAACTCCAACAGGTAAGTCCAAAAGCTTATTTCCTATTTCCATATCTATTACACTGATTGTGTTATCTTGCCAGTTGCCTGCATATAAAATGTTGTCTTTATTTACAAGAGCTTTGGGCCCTTTACCTACTTTAATATCGCTATTATAAGTATTAGTTTCTGGATTAATTAGTGTTATATTGTTACTAGAAAAATTAGCTACTGCTAAAAATTTTTTAGTTGGAAGAGTTATAAAAATTATATTTACAGGAGATTCACCTACTTTCACAGTGCTGGTTACTTCTCCTCCGAGTATTTTTATCTTAGATATAGTATTATCTTTAATATTAGCAGTAAAAAGCCATTTCCCATCATCACTTATGGCTAGAGCTTGAGCTACACTATCTAATGGAAAAGTCTTTTCTACTTTTAAATTTTTAGTATTAATTACTATAATTCTAATTCCTTTGTTTATAGCATAAATATAATCTAATTTAGGAGAAACTGTTAGCATTGCTTTACATTCCCCACTATTTATTTCTATACTCTCTAGAGTTGATACATCCAATACCGTTATTTTGGAGCTAGAGGAACCTGAACTTATAAATATCATATCTTTAAATTTTTCTTTCCCGACCAGTAATTTAATAATTCCACCTGCCACAACAAGTACAATTAAAATTAATATTATATAATTAAGCAAAACCTTGATGGAAATATATTTTTCTATACTCCATCGTATAGAATCTATTAGGTTTAATAAAGGTTCTTTTAAGTTAACTTTTATGGTGGGTTTTTTAAGTGCAGGTAATGCGGTAGGAGGCTCTTCTTTGGTTACTTTAATTGCTTCTACTCTATGTGTAGAGGATATATCTAGTAGTGGTATATTTTGAAGATGTTCTTTTAGTTCCTTTGCCGAAGCAAACCTGTCTCTGGCTTCCATTTGTAGACATTTGCTGATGGCTCTGGCAAGTTGAATAGAGACTAAAGGATTAAAGCTTCTTACAGGTGCAAACTTAAATGGATTTTCTCTTGGATCCTGAAGTGTGAGCAAGAAATAAAATATAGCACCTAAACCAAATATATCTGCAGCAGGGGTGGGTTCTTCTAACCCATATTGTTCTGGAGCAGAATATCCAGGTACTCCCATAAATAGGTTGTTACGGAAAGAACCAGGTCGTAGCATCCTTGTTAATCCCAGATTAATTACCTTTAACTCTCCACTATAAGTAATGACTATATTTTCTGGAGCCAGGTTATAAAGTAATATAGGAGGAGTATGAGAATGAAGATATTCCAGTAAATTACATAAATCAAGTATGTATGGTAGTATTATTTCTGGAGAGGGTGTAACCTTTCTGTTAGAGAATGAGTCTAGGAGTGAGGTCCCTTCATAGTACCTCTGAATTACATAGTATCTAGTTTCCAGGAAGGCTTTGTTAACAATAAAGAAATATTCTAACAGAGAAGCTATATTTGGATGAGAAAGCTCTTTAAAATAACTACTTCTCCGTTCAAACTCCTCTTGAGCAATTTTTTGATACTGCAAATGAATTTGAGAGTCAGAATTTTCTTTAATTATTACTGGCAGGTTATCTTCTAATCTTTTCCCATACCACAAAGATTTTACATTACTTCTAGCTATCTCTTTTGTAACCTGATATTTTTCTCTTATTATTTTGCCTATTTCAATTTCCATTTTTTAATGTGTTTTTACTTTTACTTTCTTTGTAAAGAGACAAAGTGCAAGTAGCAAAGCACCTAAAGTAGGCAAATACACTCTTAGGTCGGATGCTCCTGCGCTACTCTGGTATTTGTGTGCTTTGTTTACTTACTTTCTTTACTAAAGAAAGTAAGTAACTTTTTAGGTAAAGATATTATATTTGAGAAAAAAAGTCAAGAGGCTTGAGATGGAATTCAAGATATGCTATAATTAAATATAAATTAAAAATTTGTTTTTCTTTTTTTCTTAAATAAGCAGGAGTTATTTTAAAAGTATAGAATTCTACAAGTGCTAGAAGGGAGGTGAAGTAAGGTTGGGGTTTTTAGGTAGGTTGTTTGGGTTTGGGAAGAAAGGAGCTGCAGGTGTTGATATAGGTAGCTCTTCTATAAAAATATCTTATCTTGAGGAAACTAAAAAAGGGTTAGTATTAAGCAAATTGGGATTTATTAATACACCAAAAGGAGCTCTGCGCGATGGTCGTATTTTAGATGCAAGTGCATTAAGTGAGAGTATTAAGCAACTTTACGACTCGCTTAATTGTCCAACTAGGAAAGTAATAAGTGCAGTGGGAGGGCAGACGGTCCTGGTTAGACCGATAGTTTTACCTCAGATGAGTGAAAAAGATTTAAATAAAACTCTGCAATATGAAGCAGAACGTTATTTACCATATTCAATTTCTGATGCTCAGATTGCGTGTCAAATTATACAGAAGTCTATTCCTGGTAATGAGAAAAATATGGAAGTCTTGCTTGTATCAGCTCAGAAAGAGTTGATACAAAATGTAGTAGAGGCTCTGGAGATGGCTGGTTTAGAAGCGGTAGCTATGGATTTAGAACCATTTGCGTTGCTTCGGTCTTTGCAGTTGAGTGTGCCCATAGAAAAATTTAAGCAGACTTTATGTGTTATAAATTTGGGAGCTTCTTATAGTAGTATTAATATTATTAAAAATGGCATATTAAGGCATAGCAGAAATATCTCTACGGGAGGAGATAGTTTTACAAAGACAATTGCTCAGTCTATGAATTTAACTTTCGAAGAAGCAGAGAAACTAAAAGTTGAAAAGGGTATTATTCGCACAGGCGAGGAAACTAAGCCAGTAGAACCAGTCTCTATGAGAATATTTAATGTTGTGTCTCCTCTGCTGAAAGAGTTTATAGTAGAAATTCAGCGCTCATTTGATTACTATCGTTCTCGTTATAAGGGAGAACTTGTAGAGCATATAATTATTACAGGGGGCGGGGCTTGTTTCTGTAATATAGATAAGTTCCTTAATAATGAGATAGGAATTCCTGTAGAGATTTGTAATTTTATAGATAATTCAGGAGTAAGAATTGGTAAAGATGTGCAATTTACTAAAGAAAGATTGAGTGAGTTGGCTCCTGAGTTTACTATATGTATAGGTTTGGGGATGAGAGAGATTATGTTAGAGAATCCCGCTAAATATCAACAGGCGGGTTTTGAAGTTAATTAGGAGGTGAAATAATGACTGTAAAGGTAGATTTGCTACCAGTTGAGCGCAAAAAGCCCAAGTTGATAGATGCTTTTACTATTATTTTATTGATTTTATTTATAGCTGCTGCAGTAGGTATGTGGGCTTATGGTAAAGTTGTTTTAGATCATAAGATAGCTGGACTTAAAAAAGAGCAGGCAGAAATTAAAAGAGAAATAGAAAATCTGGCTCCTGTTAAGCAAGAAATTGAAAGATTAAGACAAACAGCTCAAAACATTCGTCAGCAAATCCAGTTGTTAAGGGACTTAAAACGAAATCCGAGTGACTTTAGCAGATTGATTGAGGAGATTAAGAAGATATTACCTAAAAATGTATGGCTTTCCTCATTAAATTTTGATTCCGGGGCTAAAACAGTAAAATTCGATGCAACTGTACTTGGCACAAGTAGTATGCAGCCTTTAGAAACTATTGGTATACTGATGAGGAATCTAAGAAGTAACCCTGCTTTTGCTAATCCAGTAGTAGGAGGGGCAGTAAGGGAAGATAGAGGAGGATATATTACTTATAAGTTTTCTCTTACTGCTAATTATAATTTAGAAGCTTTTCGCCCTGCAGAAGGAGGTGAGAGCAAGTGAGTGGTGGGTTAAAGTTTTTTGTTTGGCTTATACTAGTGATTATAATGGGAGTTGGATTTTTATTATTCTATTATCAGCCTAAATTTAAAGAGATAGCAGATTTAAGTGCTACCAATAAAGAACTTCAGACTACTTTAGAGAAAGATAAAGCTGCTATAGCGGAGAAAGACAAATATGAAGCAGATGTAAAACAGTTGCAAAGTGAGTTGGAGAGTGTTCAAAAAACAGTAAATATGGAGGATTTTGTTCCTACCCTTTATGAAGATATGGAGGATTTAGTAACTGCTTCCAGTATTGCAAAGGGGGACCCTAAATTCCGCATTTTAAGTATTAGCATTAGCGAGCCTACTGCTCCTTCGGAAGGAGGAGGAAAGGAAGGCGCTGCTTATGTTGTATACCCTATACGGATTGAGACCGAAGGTTACCTTAGCACATTAGAGGAATTTTATAATAGTTTATCTGATTCTAAAAGATGTAAGCAATTGATTACAGTGGGTGGACTGAGTATAGGGGTAAAAGACCCGGCCAAAGGAATACTTGGTTTTACTGTGCCACTGCAATCTTATGCTTTTCCCGGTACAGCTAGTAAAAGTCAATAATATGATTTTTCGTAAGGGAGGTGAAAAAGTTGCTTTTTAAAAATAAAGTTTTTACAGCTGTGCTGATTATAATAGTGTTTATAGGAGTTGTGGGTATAACAGGAAGTGTAGCTTTTGGGCAGGGGAAAAATATAGGCAATGAAATGCCGTTTCAACCACTTATTAGTGGTGAGAAACCTGTTGCTCCTGAGAAACCTGCACAAAAGGAACCTGCTTCGCCGCCTGCTTTAGAGAAGCCAGCTCCACAGCAACCTGCTGCTAAGCCCACAGAACCAATAGCACAAGGAGCCTTACCACAGGGGCCTACTCCATCTTTGCCCCCTCCAACAACTGGTGAAGCACCTGCGGGTGGTGGAGGAGTAATTACAATACCAGAAATGTTTAGACTAACGGGCACTCTATTTAATGGCAGGTATTATGTGGGAATACTTGTTAGGGGAGGAGATAGTTTTATCGTTAGGACTGGAGATAAAGTAGATGGATATTATGTAGAGTATTTAGATGGAAATGAAATTATTTTAAGGGATAAGCAAGGGGTAAAATTGCCAATTAAATTACAGGAGGTGAAATAGCATTGGTAAAATCATTTAAAAGAATTGCTGTAATTTTAACAATTTTATTGTTGTCAGCGCTTCTTACTACTAATGGGGCTTTTGCAGGACTAGCTAAGATTACCAAAATAGATGTGCAGGAGTATGAGGGGAAGATACAAGTAAACGTTTTTGCTTCAGGACAGATTAAGTATACTGTAAAAGATCAAGAATTACCTGTACCAGCAGTAGTGTTAGAGATTTATCCTGCGGTATTTGATTCTTACTATTTGGTTAAAAACATACCAGTAGGGATTAATACAATTAAAGATGTAAAAGTGGGGCAGTTTTCAACTAATCCCAATATTGTGCGAGTAGTGGTTGAACTTGATAAACCTACAATATATGAGACTGGTATCTCAAATGATAAAAAAGCAGTGGCAATAATACTGGAAGCACCAGGAGTTGCTGGACCTAAAGTATTTGCTAAGGCGCAGAGTAGACCCAAAAAAGTTATCAAACAGCCTGCTCCCAAACTGGTAACTTGTAATTTTAAAAATGCAGACCTTGTAGATGTTCTGAAACTTTTCTCTGATCAAACAGGAGAAAATATAATTACTTCCGGTATTCAGGGTAATACTTCTGTAACTATTAAGGTAAAAGATGTGCCGCTAGAAGAAGCATTAAACCTTTTATTAAAAATAAACGATTTAGATTATCGCAGAATGGGTAATGTAATTGTAGTATCTACACCTGAGAAGTTAGCAACACAGTTTCCTGCTCCTTCTCCTCCAGAAGAGGAGCCGCCACCAATAATTACACAGGTAATTAATCTGGAATATGCAGATGCAGAAGAAGTAGCTAATGTTATAACTGCAAGTGGTAATTTCCCACCAGGGACAATTACAGCTGATAAGAGAATTCAATCTGTAATTGTTAAGGGGACACCCAGTGTAATTAAAGATGTCCGTGCTTTGATAGCTAATTTGGATGTTCCTGGTCCTCCACCACCACCTTCTCCACCACCACCACCACCACCAGTGACCCAGGTGTTTAAGGTAAAATATGCAGATGCAGGAGAAGTAGCTACACAGATGGGAGGTCTGGTACCACCTAATAGTATTATTGTGGATAAGAGGCTTAATTCTCTTATTGTAACTGGTTCAGAAGGTACTATTACTACAGTAAAGGATTTCTTGGCTAGTGTAGATGTTCCCAAACCACAGATACGATTGGAAGTAAAAGTAGTTGAAATTAGTGATACAGTAGCAAAAGAATTTGGTATTAACTGGCCAGGCTCTGCGATTTCTACCTTTACAGAGAATAATCCTAATGGCGATATAGGTTTTAAGACATTTACAAGAAGTGCTATTTCTTTGCAAAGTACTATAAATTGGTTGTTAACTAATACTAAGGCAAAGCTTTTGGCTTCTCCTACAATTACTACTATGGATCGTCAGGAGGCAAATATTCATCTTGGTGATAGAATACCTCTGGTTTATTATGATCCGAGAGCTGGTTTATATCAGGCAACATATATAGATGTAGGAGTGGTGGTAAAAGTAACACCAATAATCAGTGGAGATGGATTTATTACTACTGATATTGAGCCAGAAGTGAGTTCTGTTACAGGGTATCAACAAAATTTCCCAACAGTAGCTACTAGAAAGGCAAAGACTTCTGTAAGAGTTAAAGATGGAGAAACTATTGTAATTGGTGGTTTGATAAGAGATGATGAGCGTGTTTCTATGTCGAAGATACCTATACTTGGAGATATACCAATTCTTGGAACACTATTTAGAAATAAGAAAACAGATTTTAACAGTACTGAAGTAATTTTCCTTATTACACCTAAGACGTTAAATTTTTAAAATAGTTTCTTGATCTACAATAAAAAGGTTACCTCTCTTTATAAAGAGAGGTAACCTTTTTATTTTTTTATTTGCTAAAGGTAAAAAAAAATGATATAATAATTATTAAAGCTTTGGATGTTTTCTCTTTTCCTGAAGGATTTTAAGAAAGAGAAGAGAATAGAGAATATAGACTTTTAAGGAGGATGAAGTAGTTGGGTGATTCGCTTTTTGATCCACGTCTTAAAAGAGCACAGGAGTTAGTTGACCGGGGAGAATATGATAAAGCTATTGAAGAATTTGAAAACTTATTAAAACTGGTTCCTGAAGATCTAAATATTGCTTTTACTTTATTAAAACTTTATGCCTTAAGAGGTTTAATTTCTAAGGTAGTTGAGACTTATATACATATTATTTCTATTTATGAGCAGGAAAATGCTTTGGAAAAAGCAATAGATGTTTGCCAGAAGATTATTCGTTTAGTACCATATAGTATAGAAGCTAGAAAGAAGTTAATTGATATTTATTCTCGTATGAATGATAAAGATTCTGTCCGTGAACAGTGTTTTACTTTGTCAAAGATTTATAGTATGGAAGGGCAGGCAGAGGAAGCAGCAGAGATGCTTAAAAAGGGAATAGAAGTTGACCCTGAAAATGTATCAGCAAGGTTAGAACTGGCGAGGTTAAATATAAAACAAGGACAGATAGAAGAGGGAATTGCTCAATATAAGGAGGTTGCGGATGCGTTTTTAGAGAGAGAAGATTATGAAAGAGCAGCAGAAGTGCTTCGGGAGATTACAGTATTTCAGGAAGACGAAAACATATACTTTAAGTTAGGAGATGTGTATCATAGATTAGGCAAATTAGAAGAAGCTAAGACAGCTTATCGAAAAGTTATAAGAACAAATTTGCAAAATACTTATGCCCTGATAAAATTAGGAGAAGTCTCTATGGAAAAGGGTGAGCTGGATGGAGCAATGCTGGCTTTTCGTAAAGTTATAGAGCTTGAAGCTGATAATCCTTTAGCTAAAGAGAGGCTGGCAGAAGTATATGAGAAAAAGGAACAATGGGAAGAAGCTTTAAAATTGTATTTTGAAGCTGCTTTAAATTATAAAGATAAGGGTGCGATAGAAGATGCTTTAGAATTAACTCAAATAGTATTAGATGCAAGCCCAACTCATAAAAAGGCGTTAGAACTTATGGAGGAATTAAAAGCTATTGCTGCGGGAACTAAATTGATAGAGAAAAAAGAGGTATCTGAAAAACCAGAACCTATACCCACAGGAGAGACTGCCCAGGAAACACCTTCAACTGCACTTCTTGCTCGAGAAGTGAGAAAGGTTTTACTAAAAAAGAAAACAACCCCTCTTGTTAGTGAAAGTAAAAAGACTATTCCATTAGCAGGCAAAAAACCTTTACTAGTAACTTCTTCTGCGGTGGATAAAAAAACAAAAACAATAGCTTTATTGAAAAGATATAAACCTGGTGAAAAAGAAGAGGAGGTAGCGGTAGAAGAACCTCCAAAATTTAAAAAGAGAATTTTTAAGGCTGCTCCAGAAATTTTAAAAACACCAGCTCCTTCAGAAGAACTTATCGCACCTCCTTCAGAAGAGGCTCCTTTGCCTGTGGCCACTCCTGTAGAAGAAGCTAAACCTTTAGAAGTAGAAGTTCCTCCAGCGGTGGAAAGAGAGAAAAAAGAAAAAGTTGAAACTTTAGAGGCAGCAAGAGAAGCTTTATCTAGTGGAAATGTTAATCTTGCTATTCAAAAATATGAGGAAGCCATCAGGGAGGTGCCAGAATCTATAGAAATTCGATTAGAACTGGCTTCTGTTTATTTTAAGTTTAACTTATTAGAAAAATCAGCCAGACTTTATGAGGAGGTTTTCCTTCGAGATAAAGAACATCTAGAAGCTTTGGAAAAACAATTAGAGATTTTGCATTTTAGTGTTGAGCCCGATTTTGAAGAAATAAGGGAGAAAAGTCTTACCCTTTATCAGTGCTATAAAGAGAAAGGATTAATTGCAGATAGCAGAGATTTGTTATTAGATTTAGTATTTATGTATCCAGAAGATCTGGAGATAAGGGAGAAGTTAATAGAAGAATATAAAGCAGAAGGCAGGATGCACGAAGTAATGAGCCAATATTTAGCTTTAGCAGATATATATCATGAGCAGAAGGATTTCGAGAAAGAGATAGAGATTTGTAAAAAGCTTCTTGAACTATATCCTGAGCATTTTGCTGCAATTGAGAGACTTGCAGAAGTACTTCTGGCTGTTGGAAGAAAAGAAGAAGCACAAGAAAAATTACTAAGTTTAGCCCTTATTTATTTAGAGAAGAAATTATGGAAAGAGGCTATGGAAGTTTTTGAGAGAACTCTTGAATTTGCTCCTGAGAATATACAAATTCGGAAAAAGTTAATTGATTTATATACCAAACTTGGCCTTTCTAGTAAGGCTATAGAAGAAAATATGGTAGTTGCTGATTTGTATATAAAACAGGGGAATTTGGAAGAAGCTTACGAAATGTTACAGGAGGTTTTGGGAACTGAACCCAGACACATTGAAGCAAGAGAAAAATTGGTTGAATTATACTTACAGAAACAAGATGTAGATAAAGCTATAAGTGAGTATAAAGCATTAGCCGAAATTTTGGTGCGTAAAAATATGCTGGATAAAGTAATTTCTATTTGTGAAAAGCTCATAAGTTTAAGACCCGAATCTTTGGAATTTCACATACAGTTGGCTGACTTTTATAAACAGAAAGGGATTACCAGTAAGGCTTTGAGCGAATACTTACTGTCAGCAGAGCTCTCTTATAAGCAGGGAGATTTAGAGAAAGCTCAGGAGTTATATCAAACAATTCTTGGACTTGATAATAATAATCTGGAAGCCAGGTATAATCTGGGAATAATTTTATTTGAGAAGGGAAAATTAGAGGAGGCTTTAGGGGAGTTTGAATTGATTTTAAAGTTAAGTCCTCTTTATAAAGACACAATGCAGAAGCTTTTAGATGGATATATCAAGGCGAACAATTTAGCTAAAGCAATTCAAATAGCTAAAGAGGTAGGTCAGGATAAGATATTGGTTAATTTAAAAGAAGAATATTTAAAGCGAGTTAATGAAAACCCTGACGATGATGAAGCTCGCTATAATTTAGCTTTAATTCACAAAGAAATTGGTGAACTAGAAAGTGCTATAGAACATATTCAAGAGATACTTAAACACAAGAAGAAGTTATTAGAATCTTATAATTTACTGGGATTGTGTTTTGATGAAATGGGTATGGGTAACTTAGCAATAAATCAATTTCAGAAAGGTCTTTCAATTGAAGGTTATCCAGAAGAAGATTATCAAGAATTAAGATATAATTTAGGTTTACTTTATGAACGGAGAGGTATGTTAAAAGATGCATTAAGAATGTTTCAGGAAGCCTGGGGAGTTAATATCAGATATAAGGATGTAGCTCAAAAGGTAAAACAACTAAAGGAACAATTAAAAGGAGATTACATTGCTCAGAAAATTAAGAGAATTCAAGGAATATAGAAAAATTTTTTAAGATGGGGGAAAAGAACCAATGACCGTGACCTCCCAAATTCAGGGAATAATCAAACAAGGGGACGAGCTAGCCAAACAGGGAAAGTTTGATAGTGCTATTGCTAAGTATCAACGTGCTCTTAGAATAGAACCAGCTAATATTGAAGTTAGAGAAAAAATCATTGAAATGTATAAAAATAAAGGTGCATATCGTGAGGCAATTATAGAATATGTAAAGCTAGCAAAAACTTCTAAAAGTAAAGGAAATTTAGATTTTGCAGTTAAAGTGCTTGAAGATTGCTTAAATATAGAACAAACAATTAAAAAGAAAGGTAAAATCTTTGGGCGAAGTGCTACTGTTGACCTGGGTATTATTAGAGAAGCTTTACAAGAATATAAACCTTCTATTTACTATGAACTGGGTGAAATATATATTGAGGCTGGGAATTTATCTTTGGCAGAAGAGTCTTTTCGCAAAAGTTTAGAAGAAGGTGGAGACAAGCTGGTAGATATTCATAGAAATCTTGGTGAAATTTACCTTAAGCAAGGAGATACTGAAAGAGCTTTGGGAGAATTTCAGGAGATTATGAGAATAACTCCTGAAGATGCTTCTGTATATGAGAGTATTGGTAATATATATCTTAATCAAGATAAGCTGCCAAAAGCTGTTCAAGGTTTTTTGCAAGCAGGTGACATTTATTTTAGACAGGAGAAGTTTAAAGAAGCTATTCGTGTATATGAAGCTATACTTAAAATAGAAAGTGAAAATAATGAAGTTATAGCCAAGTTAATAGAAGCTTATTCTCAATTAGGTGTACTGGAAAAGGCAAGTGAATATAGTTTGTATCTTGCCACCATTTATGATAAAGAGGGTTTATTGGATAAAGTTATACCACTTTATGAACAGGTTCTTAAGTGGCAACCCGACCGTGAAGAGGTTGCAGAGAAATTGATAGCAATTTATAGAAGAATTAAGACTCTCGACCCAGAAAACCTATCTTATAGAGAGAAGTTAATTGCGACTTTAAATACCTTGAATAAGCAAGACGAAGTTATTAATGAGTATTTAGAGTTAGCACAGTATTATCTTAAAAAAGGTGAATTTGATAGAGGGATAGAAGTTTGTCGTGAACTTCTTTCTACATCCCTTGTCTTGCCAGAAGTTCATATAGTATTAAGTGAGTTTTATTCAAACAAAGGGCAATTGGAAGAAGCCCAAAAAGAACTTATGCAGGCGATGACTATATATAAAGAAATTGGTAAACAGGAAGAAGCAGATAAGGCTTATAAAAAGTTAACCTCACTCTCCCCTGATGCGACTAGCACTCATTATGAACTAGCTTTAAATATGCTAAAAAGGGGAGATAAAGAGGAAGCTATTAAAGAATTAAGGATTGTTCTTGATGAAGACCCCCACCATATTCCTTCCTTACTGAAGTTAAGTGAGCTTTACATAGAAAAAGGGATGTTAGATGAAGGAATTAATTTGATTAAACAAGTGCTTACTCTTTCTCCTAAAGATCCAGCTCCTAGAGAAAAGCTGGTAGAGGCATATATGAATTTAGGCCTGTTTAAAGAAGCGTTTGAAGAGATTAGAGGATTAGGAGATTTGTACCTGGAACTTGAAAATTTCTCTCAAGCTGAGAAGTTTTATAAAGCAGTTTTGGAGTATGCACCTAATAATCTGCCTGCTAAAGAGGGATTGATAGAAGTATACAAACGGCAGGGTAAAACACTTAAGGCAAAAATAGGTATGATGGTTATAGCTAATACATTTCATCGCAAGAAAGAGTTGTTAAAAGCAATAGAACTTTCGCAGCGTCTTCTAGAATTAGACCCAAAAGATATGAATATTCGCAGGAAGTTAGCTAATTATTATTTGACACAGGAATTGCCAAGTAAGGCAGTAAAAGAGTTGATGTTTTTAGCAGAAGTTTATATGAGCCATCAATTAGTACAACAGGCGATTGAAATATATAAAAAGATAGTAGAAATCCACCCTGAAAAATTTGAAGTTTATATAAAACTTTCTGAACTATTAGTCTCAGATGGGAGAATAGAAGAAGCAATTGCAGTTTATTTTAAGCTGGTAGATATTTATATTAGTTTAAAAATGTTAACAGAAGCTAAAGATATATATCAGAGGATTATTAAACTGCAACCAGAGAATATAGAAGCACGCCAGAAATTAGGTGAATTATATCTTGATATGGGACAGCTGAGCGAAGCAATTGTTTGTTTTGAAGATGTAATTTCTGTATATTTAAAACAGCAAAGAATAGATTTAGCTTTAGAAAATTACTGGCGAATTGTAGAATTGAATAAGAAAAAAGGGAATTTTAGAGGAGCAGTAGAGGTGCTGAGGAAACTTATAGCTCTTTACCGTGAGCAGGATAGAGAACAGGAAAGTATTAATGCCCGAACAGATTTGATTGCATTATTAGAAAAAATGGAAAGCTGGAGAGAAGCCATAGAAGCCAGGCAGGAGCTAGCAGATTTATTATTAAGACTTGGAGACCTGGATATAGCTACAGTAGAATATGAGGTGGTAGCGCAAGGATATATTAAATTGGGTAGGGTGGAAGATGCTTTTTCTGCTCATAGGAAATTAATAGATATATTTATTAAAGGTAAAGAGTGGAATAAAGCAATAGAGCAGTGTAATAAGATAATAGAGGTTTATGAAAGAGGTGGCTTTTATCAGGAAATTATAGAAATTTATAGAATTCTGGCAGATATTTATACAGCTCAAAAAGAATTGCTTAAATATATTGAAGTTTATGATAAGATAGTATTGGTGCAACTTAAGATGGAAGATAAAGAAGGTGCACTGGAAACCTATCAGAATTTAGCAGAGGAACTAATAGCAAAGGGTGAGAACACTTATGCAGCAGAAATTTACGAGAAAGCTCTTGCTATTGAGCCTTATAATTTTATGCTGAGATTTATCTTAATTGATTTATACATAAGATTAGGAAAACATGATGAAGCAGTTAAGAATTACTGTAAAAATATGCTTTACTATGCTAAAGAGAATAATAAAGAGAAATTAATTGAGACTTTTAACCAAGCTATTGAATTTTCACCGCAAAACGTGGAATTATATTGTTCCTTTGCTGAAGCACATGTTGAATTGGGTGAATGGGAAGAAGCATTAAGAATTTATGAGGAAATTATAGAACGCAACCCTGAAAAGCATTTTATTTATCCTCGCTTAATAGGGCTCTACGCTAAGCAGGGAAAGATAAAAGAAGCAGTTGAGCTAGCAGGTAAATTAGTTAAACAAGGAGAAGCAGAGGCTATTTGTGATTATTTTGAAGAGCTTTTTAAGAAGGATGATATTAAGTTACTCTATAACTGGGGACTTATATTTAAAGATCTCTTCTTTTTCCATGAAGCTTTAGATATATTTCATTTTTGTGCAGAGAAGGATGAACGAATATTATTAAATACAGGTATAATTGGTGTGTGTCTGCGAGATTGGGGTTTAAAGGATTTGGCTGTAAAATACTTTAAGAATGTTTTACAGGAGAAAGAAGGGGAGGAACTATCAGAAATATTATACCAGTTGGCTTTTACACTTGAAGATATGGGGGATTACCCTTCAGCAAAAGCTACTTATGAGAAGATATGTGAAGTTGATATTAAATATAAAGATGTTATGGATAGAATTGTAAAACTGGATAAGTTAATTAAAGAAATGGGTGATGATTTGAAGATAGTAGATATTACTGAAGCTAAAAAAACATAAAAAGGGGTAAGCTCTACTTATAGAGGAGATATGAATAGGGTCGCCGGTGAGTATTTTAAGATGAGGATATGATGAGTCCTGTAGTAATAAAGTTGGTAAGTATTCTCCTGGGAGTAAGTGTTATTATATTTTGTTTATTATTAATATGGGAATTGGTAAATTTTTGGCAGAGGAGGAGAGAAGAAAAAACAAAAACTAAAAAGGAGAGTGTAGATTTGACTTCAGATAATGAGGAAGAGAAATTCTTTGAACAAAAAGAAGATATTGTAATTCAATTACCCCCAAAGGGGAGTTTAATTGTGGATAAGGAGTCTCGTTCGTTTTTAGAATTGACTAAAGGAGTAGAAAATGTTGGAGAAATTAAAAAAATAGATCTACCACCCAAAAAAGATTAGTAGAGAGGGGATAGTACAATGGAATTACCTAAAGGGAACCCCTTAATTGAACAGGAAAAGATGACATTTTTTGATTTAGAAACCCTTTATAATAATCTTAAGCAAGAAGCTTTTACAGGTTATATAAGAATAGATTATCAACATTTAAGAGGATATTTATTTGTTTTGCAAGGTGGGTTTATTTATGCAGTAGAAGAATTGGACGATATTTACAGAATTACTCATGAGGATAAACTGTTTCTTAAAGCACGTCGTGAAGATATATTTGTAAGTGTTTATATATTGCCTCCGCCTGCAGTAACTGTTCTTTCCCAGGTGTTTGCATATAATACTCTGCCTGTAGAGAATAAAGATTTAAAAGAGATGTTAAAGGATTTTGAGAGAGGTAGTTATTCTGGCATAATTCAGGTTACTAAAGGAGGAATATCTTTTTATTTATTGATAGAAGATGGGTTGCCAATATCAGATAGTATTCTGGATAATTACGGTGAGATTATATGTGGTTTTAAATCTATAGAAGGATTAATAGTAGAATCCAGGGAAGAGGGGGTAGAGGTGAAGCTTTTATTGGAAAGAGGAGAAGAACTGGAGCTTAAAAAAGAAAAAGCCAGAAAAGAATTGAATAAACTTAAAATTCTATATGTGGTGGGAGCTAAAGGGCTTATTGGTAGCGAAGGTATTAGGGTGGATAATCTTATAATGGAAGAATGGGAAAACCTTGGTTGTATGTCACAAAAAGGAGGAGAAGTAATATTAGAGACATTTAATGAAATTAGCAATAAATTCAAGGTAGCGGGTAAGAAAAATTTAGGAACTTCCTATGTAGAAATGCCGGTTAAACTTATGAAATCTTTGGGTTTGGAAGAAGGAGAATCAGTTACATTAAAGCCAATAGGCTAGAAGTGGAGGTTAAAATGGAGCAGATTTTAAAAGGATTTCTGACTATCAGGGGTGTAAAAGCAGCAGTAATAGTTGATAATGAAGGTAAAAAGGTTTCGGCACAAGTAGATGGAATACAGGAGGAAGAGCTAGATAAAGCAACTTGTATTGCAGTAAAAGCTATGGAAGAAGCTATAAAGATTGGTGAAGAGTTTATTCTAAGCGATATACTGCATTCCATTATAGAGTTTTCTGATTATATTCTAGCAATTGAGAGGATTTCCCCTGAAAATATTTTTCTTGTAATTAGTGATAAACAAGCTAGTCTAGGTAGAATAAAATATGAAATAAAGAAATGTAAAATGCATCTGAAATAGAATGGATAAGCAGTATTCATCTAATGCTAATAAGTTCTATGCTATTTGTAAATTGAGTAAACTTATTACTTCCTCACTTAACTATAAGGAAGTTTTAAATCTTATATTAGAAACGAGTATGAGTCTCTTTAAAGCAGATGGTGGCTCGATAATGTTGTTTAACAGAGATAAAGAGCTAGAAGTTGTAGCTGCAAAGGGTTTGGATACAGATAAAATAGGTTTGATAAAAGTAAAAAAAGGGGAGGGAATTTCTGGAAAGGTTGCAGAAACAGGTGCTCCACTATTATTGATAGGTAAAGCAAAACCTGAGGATTTTGTAAAGTTAGTTCAAAGAGAAGAGACAATTACTTCTTCCTGTATTCTTCCGTTAAAAGTTAAAGAAGAGATTATAGGAGTATTAAATATAAGAAGTGATAAAGAGAAGCTACTTTATACCAGAGAAGATTTAGAATTTTTAAATATGCTAGCAGATTATGCAGCAATTGCAATAGAAAATGCCAGACTTTATGAACTGGAGAAAAAGCGTCTGGAAGAGATTACTGCTGAAAGGCAAAAAATTTTAACTATTCTTAATAGTTTAAATGATGGTATTATGGTGCTTAACAAAGATAATATTATAACGATGGTAAATCCAGTATTATGTAAATTCTTTGAAAAGCCTGTAGAGTATTTTCAAGAGAAACCTTTGGAAGTGGCTTTTTCTATAGACAAGTTAATTAAATTTATTAATAATCCAACACATAAGTCTTTAATAATAAAAGGCAGGAGTGTAGAGTATTTGGAAGTTAATGTAAGCCCTGTTTACTTTGTAGAAGGAAAAGTTTTGGGAAAAGTGGTTAGCTTTCATGATATTACTGCAGCTAAAAAGCTGGAACAGTTAAGAGAGGAGTTTGTATCATTAATTTCTCATGAGCTTAAGACTCCACTTACTTCAATTATGGGCTTTGCTAGTTTATTATCTTCCAAGAATAATAAGTTAAGCGAAGAACAGAAGAAAGATTTTATTTCAATCATTAAAACAGAAAGCGAAAGATTACTTAATTTGATTAATGATTTACTGGATATTTCTCGCCTTGAGGCTGGTAAGTATAAGTTTAAGAAGGAATTGATAGAAGTTAAAAGTTTATTAGTAAAAGCTATAGAGTTATTTAAATATCAGAGTGATAAACATTTATTTAAACTGGATACCCCTCCTTCTTTCATTTTTATTTTAGGAGACGAAAATATGCTATTTCAGGTAATAACAAATTTATTAAGTAATGCTGTTAAATATTCCCCTGCAGGAGGAGAAATTGAGGTTAAGCTTGAAGAAGAAGATCAAAAAATAAAAATTTCTGTAAAAGATCAAGGTATAGGAATTGCCAGGGAGGAGATTCCATTTCTGTTTCAAAGGTTTTATCGTGCTAAGATTAGTGAGCGCACAAAGATTCCAGGCACAGGCCTTGGTTTGGCTAATGTTAAATATATAATAGAAGCACATGGAGGAGAAATTATGGTAAATAGTAAGGAGGGAGAAGGGAGTTGCTTTTACTTCACCTTACCTAAAGGAGTGGATAATTAATAATGATTCGTCCAATTCTTAAAAAGTTATCTGAATATGAAAAATTAATAGAAGAAAATCCAGGTGATTATGAGCGATTACTTGAATATGCTAGATTATCTCTACATACAGGATACAGGCTTAAAGCACTTAAAGCTATTAATAGAGTTAAAAAGGTGAAACCAGATTGTAGTGATGCATATCTTTATCTTGCCAAAATTTTTTATGAACTTAAGCTTTATCCCCAATCTTTAAAAGAATTGTTAGATGCTTTACAATTAGACCCAAATAACATCTACGGTAGATTTCTTTATGAGAAGTTACTATCAGAAGTTATTGAAAAAGAGAATAAGACAGAATATATCCCTCCTTTTGCTCCAAATTTAGGAGAAATTGAATTTGCCTTAAAACGATATGAGATACTGGAAGAAGACTTAGTTAATGAATTGAAAGCAATAGAAGAAGCACAAACTGAAAGTCCAGAAGATGTTTTGCTGGAGTTTGATCATATAGTTGTGGAAAAAGAATTTAAAGAATGGCAGGACTTAATAGAATACGCCAGATTTAAACTGGAAGAAGAATATGAAAAGAAAAGAAAAGAAGAAGAAGAAACACGCAAAAGGCTCCAGTTGGAAGAAATTGAAAGAAAAAGAGCAGAAGAAGAGGCTCGCAGGAAAGCTTATCAAGATAAATTACAGGAATTAAGTAGTGTATTTGAAGAAACCCTTAATCAGTTTGCAGAGCATAAGATGATTGCTTGTGTATTACTGGTAGACCTTTGCTATGGTCTTTTAGTAAAAAAAGCGGGAGAATCAAGAGCCCCAGGAGAAAAAGTAGCTCAGATGATTGCAGTAGCAGTTAATAAGATAAAAGATTGGGGAGATAGTCGCAAACTGGACTATTGGGTAATAGAATATAAAGATGGCTTGTTATTTTTAGAAATAATAGCAGAAAATCTTTCTCTAGTAGTTATAGGAGATAAAGGCAGTAATTTGGGAGCTATGAGAATTGTGATAGATAAATATAAACTGGAGCTTTTAGAAAAGTTAAGACACTCTAAGTTTACAGAGATACTACAAAGTTTTCTTCTTTAATGAAAATACTTTTTATTATGCCTCAACCCCTTACAGAGTTTAGTAGTCGTTTTAGAATTAAGCAGTTTCTACCTGTTTTAGAAAGGGAAGGTATAGAATATGTAGTATCTCCGTTTGTTTCTCCTGCCTTTCATAAAGTGATTTATACACAAGGTAATTTCTGGAAAAAACTTTTTTACTTTGTATTGGGCTCTTTGCGGAGGTTAATGGATTTACTAAAATCCAGTCAGTTTGATTGTATATTTCTGCAGAGAGAAGCATACCCCTTTGGACCAGCATTATTTGAGAGGTTATTTAAAATTGTAAGTAAGAAAATTGTCTATGATTTTGATGATGCTTTGTTTGTAAAAGCTGTAAGCAAGTTTAATAGGTTTATAGGATGGTTAAAAAGTGCAGAAAAAATTAGTCAGATCATTGCTTTAAGTGATTATGTAATTGCAGGTAATAGTTTTCTCTATTCCTATGCTAAAAAGTTTAACTCTAGTGTAACAATAATTCCAACTTGTATGGATACTGATTATTATACGGTTAAAAAGAGTTATACTAGTTCTAAATCTATTAAAATAGGTTGGATAGGCAGCCATAGCACTGTATATAATCTATCATTACTTTCAGAAGTATTGCAAAAACTTTCTTTTAGATATCCAGTATCTGTTAAGATAGTTGGCGCAAATTTTGAACTTCCACTAAAAGGAGTAAAGATTGAATCTGTCCCCTGGGATGGGGAAAGAGAGTTGGAATATCTTAAGGAATTTGATATTGGAATAATGCCTATGTTGGATAACATAATCAATCTAGGTAAATGTGGATGTAAGGCTCTCCAATATATGGCAGTGGGAACTCCTGCAGTGGCTTCACCAGTTGGGGTGGCAGGAGAGATTATTGAAGATGGGGTTAGTGGATTTCTTTGTAATACTCCAGAAGAGTGGATAGAAAAGTTAACTTTTTTAATTGAAGATGAGAGTTTAAGAAAAAAGATTGGATTGGCAGGCAGAGAGAGGGTTGAGAGATTTTATTCAGTTAAAGCCTATGCAAATAAGTTTTTAGAAGTTTTATGTATGACCGCCCCAAAATAAATATACTTGAGCTTACAACTCTGGATATTACTGCTTATATGTTTCTTCGCCCTCTTTTTAAGTTACTTAAAGATTTGGAGTTTGAAGTTATGCTAGGATGTAGAAATACAGGATTTATGCAATTATTACAGCTAGAAGGAATTACTGTAAAAGAGATTCCTTTTATAAGAGATAGAATTTCTCCTTATGATTATAGTGCTTTTAAATTAGTGCTTAACTTAATAGAGAAATTTCAGTTTGATATAATTCATACTCATACTGCTAAAGCAGGATTTATAGGAAGGGTGGCAGGAAGATTGAAGGGAGTTCCTATGATTATTCATACTGTGCATGGATTTTCTTTTAATAATGATGCTTTAAATCCTGTTAAGCGATGGTTCTACAGGAGCCTGGAGAAATTAGCTACTAGAATGAGTAATTATATAATAACTGTAAATAAAGAAGATTGGCACCAAATTCAGAGCTGGTCTATTATTCCAGAAAAGAACATAAGATGCATTTATAATGCAATTGATATAGATAAATTCAAAGATTTAAAAAGAAATAAAGTATCAAAAAAAGAATTTGGAATTCTAGATAATGAAAAAGTTATTATAAATATTGGAGAACTTATACCTCGTAAAGATTTTTTGACATTTATAAAATTAGCTTTTCTTATAAAAAAGAGATTTCCTAAAGTTAAATTCCTTATAGTTGGAGATGGACCACAAGTGCATAATCTTAAGAAAAAAACACAGGATTTTGGATTGAAAGGAGATATTATTTTTACAGGTTTTCGCAGTGACATACCCGAGATTCTTAAAATTGCTGATTTGCTTCTATTTACTTCCAGAGCAGAAGGTTTGCCTACAGTGGTTTTAGAAGCTATGGCTTGTTCTTTGCCAGTAGTAGCCATAGATGCACCAGGAACGAGAGAAGTAATTTCCCATGGGAATTCGGGTTATATTTTCCCTCGTAATCAACTGGGTAAAATAGTAGATAAAGTGATAGAGATTCTTACTGATATTTCTTTAGCAGAAGCACTTGGTAAATATGGAGAAAAGTTAGTAAGAGAGAAGTTTTCTTATAGTAAAATATTAAAAGATTGGCAGGCTTTTTGGGTAGATGTAAAGGAGAAGTTAAATAGGTGAACTGGCAGTTAAAAGTAAAAAGACTGCTGGATATATTTATAGCAGGATTTGGACTTATTTTAACCTTGCCTCTGTGGTTGGTTATTGCTTTGTTAATCAGATTAACATCTTCTGGACCTGTATTTTTTGTACAGGAGCGTGTTGGGCAGTATGGAAAAATTTTTAAAATTTATAAGTTTAGAACAATGTGCCAGGGAGCAGAATGGCAAGGAGCAGGTTTGGAGATTGAGAAGCAAGACAAAAGAATTACTACCATAGGCAGGTATCTTAGAATGACAAGTTTAGACGAGCTTCCACAGTTTATAAATGTGCTTAAGGGGGAAATGAGCATTATAGGTCCTAGACCTGCTCTCCCGTGTCAGGTGGATAAATATACAGAAAGGCAGAAAAAGAGATTAATTTTTAAACCTGGTATAACAGGTCTGGCTCAAGTAGAAGGTAGAAATTTACTTACCTGGGAACAGAAAATTGAAAAAGATATAAAATATATAGAACAGTATTCGCTGTGGCTGGATTTTAAGATTTTATGCAAGACTTTAGTTGTTTTACTTTTAGCTAAAGGAATTTATGGAGAAGAAGGGAATAAAAAATAAGGTGCCAGAGGCACACATAATAAGAAAAAGTACATGCAAAGCGGGTGCGCGAGTAACTACACGAAGTGGCTGCGTGCCTGAGGCGGGTGCAAAGCACCGAAAGCACCTAAAGTAAATATAGTAGAAAGATTAGTAATAAATAAGCTTTGTGCCTTAATTTGTGCCTTTGTACCTAAAAGATTATGAATATAGCTGTTATTGGAACTGGATATGTAGGATTGGCTACTTCTCTAGCAATGGCAGAGATAGGGCATTGTGTAGTGGGAGTAGATAAAGAAAAAGGGAAGATAGATTTATTAAAACAGGGGGAACTTCCTTTTTGGGAACCACTTGCTAGAGAATTATTGTTGAAACACCTTACTGCAGGAAGGTTAAGTTTTACTACTTCACTTTCCGAAGCTCTTCATTTTGCAGATGTTATATTTATATGTGTAGGGACACCTTTGTATTTAATAAATGGAGGTTTAGATGTTACTGCTATTGAAAAACTGTGCAAAGATATAGCCAGATTAATTATAGAATATAAAGTAATAGTAGTTAAAAGCACAGTCCCAATAGCTACTGGAGATAGAATAAAGCAGATTATACTGAGAGAATTCCGAAGTTTAAATAAACAGATAGAGTTTGACATCGTATCTAATCCAGAATTTTTACGAGAAGGTTCTGCTATTTACGATGTATTTAATCCTGCTAGAATTATAATTGGAGTTGAAAGTGACCGTGCTAAAGATATTATAACTGCTCTTTATATGCCTATTATTGAGAGAAAGATAAAATTGCAGGCTATGCCAGATGTCAAGGAGAAATTGCCTGTTATTTATACAGATATTAAGACAGCAGAATTAATTAAACAGGTAGCCAATGCTTTTTTGGCTACTAAACTATCTTTTATTAATGCTATTGCTAATGTGTGTGAACTTGTAGGAGTAGATATAGATGATGTAGTGCTTGCCTTAGGTTATGACCCGAGAATAGGCAGGGAGTACCTGCAGGCAGGTATTGGATTTGGAGGTTCTTGTTTGCCGAAAGATTTGAATGGTTTTATTGAAATGTGTTCTGAGTTAGGTTATTCTTTTGATTTGCTAAAAGAGGTAAATAGAATAAATCAGGAGCAGAGGGAGAAATTTATTTATAAAATAAAACAAACATTGCAGACACTACAAAATAAAATGATAGGAGTTTTAGGTTTGTCTTTTAAGCCTGATACAGATGATATTCGCAAGTCTCCAGCACTTGATGTGATTGAATTTTTGTTGTCAGAAGGTGCCCTGGTAAAAGCTTATGACCCTGCCTCGATGAAGGAAACTGCTAAGCTTTTTCCACAACTAAATTATTGCACATCCCCTTATGAAGTTGCCAGAGGAACAGAGGCTCTTATAATAATTACAGATTGGAAGGAATTTAAAGATATGGATTTAAATAAAATAAAGCTCCTTATGAAGTATCCTATTATTATTGATGGTAGAAATATTTTCCTCCCGTCTGAAATGAAAAAGCTGGGTTTTGAATATATCTCCATAGGACGGGGGAAAAAATGAGTTTACCTGCAATTTTAGGTGGCAAATCTGCTTTTCCAGAAGGATTACCTTACTTAAGAATTAGTTTGCCCAAATTTCAGGATGTAGTAGAAAAGTTAAAGAAGGTATGGAATACAGGTATGTTGACTAAAGGGGAGTATAGAGATGAATACGAAGAAAAACTTAAGAATTATTTAAAAGTAGAAAATGTAATCTCTGTATCTAGTTGTACACTCGGACTTGTATTAACTTTACAGGCACTATCTTTAGAAGGCGAAATATTGATACCAAGTTTTACTTTTTCTGCAACAGCTTCTGCAGTTTGGTGGAATAAACTTAGAATCTTATGGGTTGATTGTGACCCTGAAAGTTTTGGTATTTCTCTTGAAGACCTTAAACAAAAGATTACCCCTGCCACCAAAGCAATTTTAGCTACTCATATATTTGGTAATCCATTACCTATAGAAGAATTGCAAAATATAGCAAACCAGCATTCACTTTTTTTGGTTTTCGACTCTGCTCATGCTATGGGTTCTCTTTATTGTGATAATCCACTTGGAGGTTTTGGAGATGCAGAGGTTTTTTCAACTTCTCCTACTAAATTATTAATTACAGGAGAGGGGGGATTTGTAACTACAAGGAACCCAGAAATTGCCTGGAAGATAAAAGTGGGGAGAGAATATGGTAATCCTGGTGATTATAATTGTTTGTTTGCAGGTTTAAATGCCCGTTTGACAGAATTTCAAGCCTTGCTTGGCATTCTTGGTTTAGATACACTGGAAAAGCGTGTTGGAAGGAGAAATTATTTAGTATCACTTTATAAAAGACATTTGGAGGGCAGTTATGGTATCTCTTTTCAGAGGATTAACCCACTTGGTAGAAGCTCTTATAAAGATTTTGCTATTTTAATAGCAGAAGATGAGTTTGGGCTTTCTCGTGACCAGCTGGCTTTTGCACTTGAGAAAGAAGGAATTGAAACCAAAAGATATTTTTCTCCTCCCTGTCATTTGCAGAAGGCTTATAATAAAGTAGATAGCTTATATCTACCAAATACAGAGAAGCTAGCCAATCAGGTCCTTTGTCTTCCCATTTATGAACGACTTGAAGATAGAGAAGTAGAGCTTGTATGTAAAACTATTTTAAATATTCAAGCTAAAGCTCCAAAGATAAGGAGGTTATTGGTAAAATGATAGAAGGAGTTAAACTAATTCCTCTCTCTATTCATGAAGATGATAGAGGGTATTTAATTGAGATTTTACGAGCAGATGCTCCACATTTTAAACAATTTGGGCAGGTTTATATTTCTACCTGCTACCCGGGGGTTGTGAAAGCCTGGCATGCGCATCGTTTTCAGACTGATAATTTTTTTGTTGTAAAAGGTGCAGTAAAAGTAGGACTTTTTGATGATAGAGATGGCTCTTCGACTGCTGGGCAATCACAAGCTGTAATTCTTAGTGAAAGAAATCCACAATTACTTATAATTCCTCCACTTGTCTGGCATGGACAGATGGCACTTGGAGGGGAGATGTCTTATCTTTTAAATATTCCTACACACACATATAATTATACTGCTCCCGATGAATTAAGAAGGGCATTTGATGACCCTGAGATAAACTTTAGCTGGGAGGTTAAAAATAAATGAAAGGTATATTAATAGGAGCAAATGGACAGTTAGGTGGTGAGCTAAAAGAGGTTTGGGCTCCTTTTTTAGAAGAGAATTTTACAAAAGAGCATTTAGATGTTACTATTAAAGAACATGTTTTATCTCTGGTAAGCATAAAACCTGATTTTATACTTAATGCATCTGCTTTTACAGATGTTGATATGGCGGAAGAAAGGATAGAAGAGGCTTTTCGGGTAAATTGCCTTGGAGTATATAATCTTTCTTTATTAGCCAGTAAACTGGATATTCCACTTATTCATTATAGCACTAATTATGTATTTTCTGGGAACCGTACTACTCCTTATAAAGAAGATGATGCCCCTTCTCCTGTTAATATTTATGGTTTATCTAAATTATCCGGTGAATATATAATTAAAATGATGGTTCCTCGTTATTATATTATTAGAACCGCAAATCTTTTTGGCGGTACCCGTAAAGGTGTTTCTAAACAGGGACGAGGTAACTTTATAGAAATTATGATTAAACTGGCAAAAGAAGGTAAAGATATAAAAGTAATAGATGACCAGTTTTTTTCTCCTACTTATACGAAAGATTTAGCCTGGTTTAGTAAAGAGCTATGGTATAAGGGACTACCTTATGGGGTATATAATATAGTAAATTCTGGAGTTGCTACCTGGTATTCTATGGCTTATGAGTTATTTAAAATATTAGGATGGAAAGTAAATCTTATTCCTGTAAAAAGTAAGGATTTTCCAAATAAGGCAAAGCGTCCTTATTATTCTGTGCTTTCTTTAGAGAAAATTATAAAAGAAGGTTTAGGGTTGCCGAGATTTTGGAAAAAAGCTCTGGCTGAATATTTAAAAGAAAGACTTTCTTTATGATGGCTTTTTGGCATAGAAAACTGTTTTTAATAATATGTGATATAATTTTGGTTGTCTTTGCACTTTTATCTTCCCTGCTGGTTAGATTTGAAGGTAAAATACCTCCGCAGTTTATAGAGAACAAGGAAATTTATTTTCTACTTATGGCCTTGATATGTGTGCTTTGGCTTTCAGCGTTTAGGCTTTACGATAAATTGTGGCGATATGCGGGAGTAGGGGAAGTTATAGCTATTTTTAATGCTATTAGTTTGAGTTACGCTTCTGTAGGTTTGGTTGTATTTATTAGTGGAGGAAGAATTTATCCAAGAAGTATTGTAATTATAGGATGGGCTTTTACCTTATTACTTTTGGGCGGAGTAAGAATGTTGCTGAAGATAATTAGCCTCTCACATAGAGAGCGAAGGAGAAGGATACCTGTATTAATTGTAGGTGAAGGAGATAATGCAGAAAGCTTACTTAGAGAATTTCTTAGGAATAAAACTACAGAGTATTTGCCTGTGGGCTTGATAAGCGTAGAAACACCTTTAAAGACAGAAATTCATGGCATTCCTGTCCTTGGTAGTATTGATGATATACCAAAATTCATAGAGAGTTACAATGTGAAACAATTATTTATAGCTTTACCTTATCCTTCTTCAGAAATTATAAATAAGCTTCTTGAAATAGGTTCTAAATTGAATATAAAGGTAAACATTATACCCTCAATGTTAGAATTACTTGAATTTGGTTTTTCTCCTCAAGTGAGGGAAATAAGAATAGATGACCTGCTTGGTAGAAAACCAATTTATATAGATACAACTCAGATAGAAAAGTTTATACAGAAAAAGGTTATATTAATTACAGGAGCGGGTGGTTCTATAGGGAGAGAGTTGGTTAAATTTTTATTAACTTATCAGCCTAAAAAATTGATTTTATTGGGACGGGGTGAAAATAGTATTTATGAGCTTGGAGTAGAGATTGCTTCTCGTAAAGGTAATACAGAGATAGAAGAAATTATTGGTGACATCAGAAATAAGGATAAAATGGAAGAGATTTTTGCAACTTATAGACCTGATGTGGTTTTTCATACTGCTGCTCACAAGCATGTTCCTCTAATGGAAACTAACATTGATGAAGCAATTAGCAATAATATTATTGGGACATATATTTTAGCAGAGTTGGCTTCTAAATTTAAGGTTAACAGTTTTATTAATATTTCCACTGATAAATCTGTAGAACCTACTAGTGTGATGGGAGCTACTAAAAGAGTAGCAGAAGAGATAGTATATTATTTTTCTACTATCTCTAAAACAAGGTTTATTTCTGTAAGATTTGGCAATGTCCTTGGTAGTAGAGGTAGTGTTGTTCCTACTTTCAAACGGCAGATTGAACAAAGAGTTCCCGTTACAGTAACTCATCCCGATATGGAACGATACTTTATGACTATACCAGAAGCAGCTCAACTTACACTGCAGGCCTCTGCTATTGGAAAAGGTGGCGATATAATGCTTCTTGATATGGGGCGCCCATTGAAGATTGTAGAATTAGCAGAACGTATGATTCAATTATCAGGTTTAGTTCCTTATAAAGATATTCCCATTGTTTTTTCAGGCTTAAGGCCAGGGGAAAAAATAGTAGAAAAGTTAGTTGGTAAAGGAGAGGAACTTTTGCCAACCTCTGTAAAAAATATTTTAAAAGTAAAGTTTACTCCACTTGATTCGGAGTTTTTGTTGTTTAAAATAAAGGAGTTACGAGAGGCGTTGAAGAATTTAGATAAGCTAAAAATGTTAGATATTTTAAATGTGCTCGTTGCAGGATTTAATCGTAAAGAAGGGGGGGAGGAGATGCCGTAGAAGTTGTGGTATATTATATAAGTGAGAGATGTCTTAGTAAGAGCATTGAGAGGAAGGTTTGGGCTTTATTTAATATTATTTTTGTAAAGAAAGGAGATTTATAAAATGAAAAAATTTAATAAGATAGCAATAGTTTTAGTGTTACTTGTTCTACTTTTAGCATCAGGTTCAGCTAAAGAATTAGTTATTATCTATACCAATGATTTTCATGGACAGTTACTTCCTTTTGAGACTAAAGCTATTACAGGAGAATTTGCTGAAGCTGGGGGAGCGGCATATATCTCTTCGGTAATTAAGGAGCTTCGCAATTCATATCCTACCAGCTCTTTGTTACTGATGGCTGGTGATATTGCGCAGGGGACCCCTATATCTAACTTCTTTAAAGGTGAACCGGTAGTAAAAGTAATGAATATAATAGGTTATGATGCCTGTGTCCTTGGTAACCATGAGTTTGATTGGGGACAGGAGGCTTTAAATCAAATGATTGAGAGCTCTAATTTCCCTTGGTTATGTGCTAATTTAATTACAACTACTAACGAAGATTATTATCCTGGTGTTAAACCATACATAATTAAAGAACTGAATGGAATGAAGGTGGCTATAATTGGGCTTATAACAGATACCACACCTTCAATTACTAAAAAAGATAATGTTGCTGGTTTAGAATTTTTATCCGAAGAAGAAGTAACAAAAGATTTGATTGCAGATATTTCTGCAAGAGAAAAGCCTGATATGATTGTTGTGCTTAGTCATTTAGGAATTGAAGCTGATAGAAAGTTAGCAGAAAAGGTAGAAGGAATAGACATAATAGTGGGAGGTCATACACATGCAACTTTAAAGCAACCTGAAAAAGTAGGTAATACTATTATAGTTCAAGCTGGTAGTAAAGGGGTTTGGGTAGGCCTTCTTAAGATTGATTTCTCTACTGCAGAACACAAAATTGTTAGTTATCAAGGAGAACTTATCCCTGTGCTTACGCAGAAGATTGCTCCAGATGAAGAGGTAGCAAAAGTAGTAGATGAATATAATGGCAAGGTTGCTCCCGTGATGGAGAGAAAGATTGGAGAAATTGTTTCAGACCTTGAGAGAAGTAATTTTGGGGAGAGTAGCCTGGGTGACTTTATTACTGATGTGATGAGAGAGGTTACAGATAGTGATGTCGCATTCCAAAACAATGGTGGAATTAGAGCAGATTTACTAAAAGGACCTGTTACTGTTGGAAATATTTATGAAGTATGTCCTTTTGATAATGCAATTGTAACTATGGATTTAACTGGAGAAGAAATAATGGAGATTCTGGAGCAAAGTATTTATGAAGATAATATTAAAATGCAAATTTCCGGGCTTAAAGTAGTAATAGACCCGAAGAATAAAGAAGGTTCTAAAATAGTAGAAGTTAAAGTAGGCAATAATCCATTGGAAAAAGAAAAAGTTTATCGTGTAACTACTAATGATTTTCTTTCGTTAGGTGGAGATGGATATAAAACATTTATGCAAGGCAAAAACTTGGTATATGGAAGCCGCTTGACAGATGTTCTTATTGAGTATATTGAGAAGAATTCACCTATTGACTGGAAAAAGGATGGGAGAATTAAGGTGCTTTTAAATGATTAATCTCTCTAGACTGATTGGTTTGGGTCTATTTAATGGGGATAATCTTCGATATGTTAAGCAGTTTAAGCCGGTAGTTGTGTGGAATATTACCAATAGATGTAATTTAAACTGCAGTTATTGTTATAATAGTTTAGATTACCAGGATAATAAGGACCTTACTTTAAAAGAAGCTCTTGCTATAGTAGATAATATATTAAGTTATGGTATTTCTGTTTTGATTTTTTCGGGAGGAGAGCCACTTCTCTGGAATGGGTTATTGCCTCTGGCAAGGTATGTTTCCCGGAGAGGTATCCCTGTAGCTCTTTCAACAAATGGAACATTGATTACTCTTGCAGTGGCAGAAAAATTAAAGAAAGCAGGTTTCTCTTATGTAGGTATTAGCTTAGATGGACCTTCAGAGGTTAATAATTTTTTACGAGGTAGCCCCAATGCTTTTACTGATGCTATTCGTGCTATACGAAGTTGCAAAATGAGTGGAATTAGAGTTGGGCTTAGAGTTACTCTTACTACAATTAACTTTAAAAATATAGAAGATATTTTTTCTTTAGCTAAAAAGGAAGGAATTAATAGAATCTGCTTCTATCATTTAATGCCTGTTGGAAGGGCTAAGGATAATTTCAACGAGCTTTCTCTTAATTTTGAGGATACAAGAAAAGTAGTTGAAAATATTTTAGAGAACACTATTAAATTGCTAGAAGAGGGTAGGCAGATAGAAGTGCTTACTGTAAATAATCCTGTAGATGGCATAATGGCTTATTTAAAGTTAAAAGAGATTGGCAAACATAAATTGGCTAAAGAAGCACTTCAATTATTGGCGATACAGGGTGGGGCACATCGTAGTGAAGGTAGAGGTATTTTATCTCTGGATAATAAGGGTAACTTATATGTAAATCAGTTTTGGATGGATAAGCCAATAGGAAATTTAAAGGAAAAAAGCTTAAAAGAACTTTGGGATAGTAAAGAATGTAACCTTTTAATTTCTCTTCGAAAAAAGGAGGAAATTGTGCCGAAGAAATGTAAAGAATGTATATGGTTCATATATTGTGGTGGAGGTATAAGAAAAAGAGCCTGGGGAGTGGGTGGTCAATTGGACAGCGAAGACCCAGCGTGCTTTCTTTGTGTAGAAGAGATTAAAAAACTAAAATGATTTTTAACCTTTTTTTTGCTATTTTATTTGGCACAACACTAGGAGCTATAATAGGGATGCTTCTGGATATAAATTATTCCCTTAAAGAAGATAGGATTGTGCGCTTGCTTCCGATGCTTAATAATACTTTAAATATAATTTTGAAAGTAGTATTTATTTTAATGATGTTCCCTGCTATGGCAATTGCTTTAAAATATTCAGGAAGTTTCATTAATTATTTTTCTCCTGCAAAAGGAAGTGGCAGTGAAAACCTGGCTTTCTTTTTTTTGACAATTTTTAGAATAGGTATATTTATTTTAATAGTGCTTTTCTTTTTAGGCTTAAAGGTGCCCTATATAGGAAAAGCCAACGAGTTTGAAAAAAGACATACTATGTTATTGGCTAGATGGGGGGCAGTTTTGGGTTTGCTTTTATTTGGATTGGAGAATTTAGAGTATTTAAAGAATTATCTTACATTTATAATTTCTGAATATAAAAAGGTTTTTAGGCTATGAACTTAGATTCAGAATTAGTAAAAAGGCTGGAAGTAATTTTAAAGCCAGCTGATATACAGGAGCTTATTGATAAGCTAGTGGAACTAGCTGTGGTAGAACTTTTTCGTGAAGGCAGAGTGGATTTTGATAGCGCAGCAGAATTGTTAAGAATACCCAAAAGGGAGTTTTTATATTTACTTTGTAGATTGCGTATCCCTTATTTTGAGCCTGTTGTTAGATACCTGCAAGAGGAAGCTTTTGCTTCACAGGAGGGTGAATTTAGAGGGAGTTTGGATGAATTATTAAATATAATGCTAAAGGAAAAAGCTTCAGATATTCATCTTAAAGTAGGTAGCCCCCCTGTGTTAAGAGTTAGTGGAAAACTTTTTCCAGTTGGTAAACAAAAACTTACTTCTTCTGATACAATGCGGCTAGTTATGGGGGCAATGACAAGAAGACAGCAAGACATTTTTAAGGGAAAATTATCATTAAATTTTGCTTATCAGTTGGACACTGGCGATAGATTTAGAATTAATGCTTTTTGGGAACGTTCTGCTATAAGTGCTGCGATAAGAAGAGTAAGTGTTACAGGTCAAAGTTTTAAAGAGCTAAATCTTCCATCTGTATTAACTAAATTTGCAGAATTAAAAAGTGGATTGGTATTAATTGCTGGTCCTGCAGGAAGCGGTAAATCTACTACACTTTCTGCGATAATTAATTATATTAATGAGCATAGAAATGTCCATATAATTACTATTGAGGACCCGATTGAGTTTATTCATTATGATAAGAAAAGCATCATCTCCCAGAGAGAAGTAGGAGTTGATACTCCTTCTTTTGCAGAAGCCTTGCGCGAAGCACTCAGACAGGACCCTGATGTAATTTTAATTGGAGAGATGAGAGATGAAGAAACTGTAGAAACAGCTGCTTTAGCTGCAGAGACCGGACATCTTGTATTTAGCACAATTCATGCTTCTAATACTATTCAGGCAATAGAAAGAATAGTAGATATATTCTCTGGCAAACGGCAGGAACAATTTAGGCATCTTTTAGCTAATACTTTAAGAGGAATAGTGGCGTTGAAACTTTTGCCCAGGAAAGATAGTGATGGGAGGATACCTGCAGTTGAAGTTATGGTGGTAACCTCTACTATAAGAAGTCTGATTGCAGAAGGTAAATTTGTTGATATTTATCAATTCATTAGAGAAGGTCAGACAGAAGGTATGCAGACTTTTACAATGTCTTTAGAAAAATTAATACATCAGTGTATAATAAGTAGAGAATCTGCTCTCACCCAGGCTGAAGATGCTACAGAATTAAGGCTAATTCTAGAAGGACAGATTATGGACGGAAAATCTACTGAGGAAGGTTATTTTAATTGGTTATGATTTATATAAATGGAGAAAGTTTGACTATAGAAGATGTAATTTCTGTAAGTAGAGAATATCTGCCAGTAGTGCTTTCTCCAGAAGCTCATCTAAAGATGGAAGCAAGTAGAAATTATATTGAGCAGATTATTTCTGAAGGAAGTACCGTTTATGGTGTAAACACGGGCTTGGGCAAATTGAGGAATATTACCATTTCTAAAGAAGAGTTAAGAACTCTTCAGTATAATCTTTTAAAAAGTCATTCCTGTGGAGCAGGGGAACCTCTGGAAGAAGAGATTGTTAGATCTGCAATGCTTTTGCGAGCTAACACCTTAGCCAAAGGATATTCAGGTGTAAGACCTGATGTGGTGTATAAATTACTAGAGCTATTAAATAATAAAGTTACACCTTTTGTTCCGGAACAGGGTTCGGTAGGTGCCAGTGGTGACCTTGCCCCACTTGCTCATATAGGTTTAACACTAATTGGGGAAGGTAAAGCTTTTTATAATGGAGAGCTTCTTCCTGGTAATGAAGCACTTTTGAGGGCAGGAATAGAACCACTTAAGCTTGAGCCAAAAGAAGGGCTTTCTTTAATCAACGGGACTCAAATAATGACTGCTTTGGGAGTGAAAGCTATTGCAGATTCTATGATATTGTTAAAATTATCTGATATAATTGGAGCTATTTCTTTGGAAGCAATTTTAGCTACTGATACAGTTTTTAATGAACTACTTTATAGGGTAAGACCTTATAGAGGACAAAAGGTTACTGCAGAGAATTTCAGGAAGTTACTTTATGATAGTGAAATTGTAAGTTCCCATAAAAGTTGCAGCAGGGTACAGGACCCTTATTCTTTTCGCTGTATCCCACAGGTGCATGGTATAGTGAAAGATGCATTTAAGTTTAGCCGAAATTTAATTGAGATAGAGTTAAATGCATCTAATGATAATCCTCTCGTTTTTCCTGAAGAGAAATTAGTGCTTTCAGGTGGTAATTTTCACGGACAACCGTTGGCTTTTGCCTTGAATGCGTTGAGTATTGCCCTTTGTTATTTGGGTAATATCTCAGAACGAAGAATAGATAAACTGTTAAGTTTTTCTGAAGGAGGCCTGCCTGCTTTTTTAAGCGCTCAAGATGGTCTTAATAGTGGATTTATGATTGCTCAATATACAGCAGCTTCGTTATGCAACGAAAATAAGATATTAGCTTATCCAGGTAGTGTAGATTCTATACCTACCTCTGGTGGATATGAGGATCTGGTAAGTATGGGTACAACTGCAGGTAGATTTGCAAAGAAGATTATTGAAAATTTATTTTATATTCTGGCTATTGAGCTTGTGGTAGCTTTGCAGGCTTTAGATTTTCGAAAGCCATTAAAGCCTGGCGCTGGTACTAGATTAATATATTCCTGGGTTAGAGAGGAAATACCACCGCTAAATGGAGATAGATTTATCTATAGTGATATTCAAAAAGCATTTAAAATGCTTAAATCAGGGGTTTTGATAAAAGATTTGGAAAAAGAACTGGGAGAAATTCTTATTTAACCTTAGATAATTTACAAAAATTTTTTAAAATTATTAAATACTCTATTGACATAAAAAAATTTTTGTAATATAATAATTTTTACTTCTAAATATTAATTATAAATAATTGTGTAATATTCTTGTGTAAATATTTAAAAGATTACAAATTACTTAAAATAAAAGAGGAAGTTTGTTAATTTAGTTTTTTATTTTATTTATAAAGAGGTGTTAAAGTTTGAAAGGGAGATATAATTTTGCAAAATTATCAGAAGATGTAGAAGTTCCATATTTATTAGAAGTACAGGTAAATTCTTTTGAATGGTTTTTACAGGAAGGTATTAAGGAAGCTTTTTTAAGTATTTCTCCTATTACTAATTTTGCTCAGAATATAATTTTAGAATTTATAGATTATCAATTAGGAGATGCCAGTGAATATGTAATACCAATTACAGGACCTCTAGACCCAGCAAAGGCTTCGGAGATTACTATAAAGAATTTAGCTAAATTTGCAAAGCATTCAGTTAGAGAATGCAAAGAAAGAGATATGACTTATTCTATTCCTTTAAAAGCCAAAGTAAGGTTAATTAAAAAAGACGATGGACAGATAAAAGAAGTTAAAGAGCAGTCTGTTTTTATGGGTGATATACCTCTTATGACTGACCGTGCTACTTTCATTGTAAATGGAGCTGAACGAGTTGTGGTAAGTCAATTAGTCCGTTCTCCTGGTTTATATTTTCAAGAACAGGAGAAAGGTGGGAAAGGAGAGCCACTTTATCTAGCTACATTGATACCCGATAGGGGAGCCTGGTTTGAACTAGAAAACGATTTAAAAGGTATAATTTATACTAGAATAGATAGAACACGGCGAATTCCTTTTACAACCCTGGTTAAAGCATTAGGTTTTGTAAAAAAGGAAGAAATTTTAGAAAAGTTAGGTGAAAACGAGTTTATAAAAAGGTCATTAAGTAAGGATACCGTTTCTACAAAAGATGAAGCTTTGATAGAAATTTATAAGCGATTGCGTCCAGGTGAACCCCCAACATTAGAAAGTGCACAAAATCTTTTAGATTCTCTATTTTTTAATCCGCGCAGGTATGATTTAGGAGAGGTTGGGAGGTATAAATTGATTAAAAAGCTTGGGCTTTCTACTCCATGTATTGAATGTGGAGAAGTTGGAGAGAAGGGAGCAGTTCAGTGTAAAAAGTGTGGCGCTTATCTTACTTACAATAGAATACTCAGCATTAACGATATATTAGAGATTTATCTTTATTTTGCAAACTTATTAATGGGCGAACCAGGCTATTATTTAGATGATATAGACCATCTGGGTAATAGAAGAGTAAGAGCTGTGGGAGAATTGCTATTAAATCAGTTTAAAGTAGGTTTATTAAGGGTAGAAAGGGTAATAAAAGAAAGAATGACAGTTCAGGATGTAGATACCATCACACCACAAGCCCTGATTAACATAAGGCCACTTGTAGCAGTGATTAAAGAGTTTTTTGGTAGCGGTCAGCTTTCTCAATTTATGGATCAGACCAATGCTTTGGCAGAGTTAACACATAAGCGCAGGTTGAGTGCTTTAGGACCTGGAGGGCTTAATAGAGAAAGGGCTGGTTTTGAAGTCCGGGATGTGCATCACTCTCATTATGGACGCATCTGCCCAATTGAAACTCCTGAAGGACCCAATATTGGTTTAATTGGCACTCTGGCAGTCTATGCTAGATTAAATAAGTTTGGATTTATTGCTACACCTTATAAGAGAGTAGTGGATGGGAGAGTAACAGATGAAGTGGTATACTTATGTGCAGATGAGGAAGATAATTATATTATTGCTCAGGCTAATGCAGAATTAGATGAAGATGGACGCCTGGTTAGCGAGAGAGTAGTAAGTAGATTTCGTGGAGAAATTATTTATGCCTCTCCAGAGGAGATAGAATTTATTGATGTGTCTCCAAAACAAATAGTAAGTGTAGCTACCAATTTAATTCCTTTCTTAGAGCATGATGATGCTAATAGAGCTTTAATGGGTGCCAATATGCAAAGGCAGGCAGTGCCACTACTGGTGAAAGAAGCACCCCTTGTAGCCACTGGTATGGAGGAGAAGGCCGCTAAAGATTCAGGTGGACTGGTGCTTGCCTGGGAAAATGGAATAGTTAAAAAAGTGAATGCTAATGTTATTGTGATTGAAGATGAAAATGGTAAAGAGCATACTTATGAATTGATAAAATTTATGCGTTCTAATGCAGGGACATATCTAAATCATACACCTCTGGTGAAATTAGGGCAACATATAAAGAGAGGGGATGTACTGGCTGATAGTTCTTCAAGTATTAATGGAGAAATTGCTCTTGGCAGAAATGTGCTAGTTGCCTTTATGCCGTGGGAAGGATACAATTATGAGGATGCAGTTCTTATAAGTGAAGAATTGGTTGTTGATGATTATTATACCTCTATTCATATTGAAGAGTATGATGCTGAAGCCAGAGATACGAAATTGGGAGTAGAAGAAATTACCCGTGATATTCCAAATGTAGGAGAAGATATATTAAAGAATTTAGATGAAAATGGGATAATAAGAATTGGTGCTGATGTTAATTCTGAAGATATTCTTGTAGGCAAAGTAACTCCTAAGGGTGAGACATATCTTACTGCTGAAGAGCGGTTATTGAGAGCTATCTTTGGTGAAAAAGCAAGAGATGTAAGAGATACCTCTTTGCGTGTTCCTCATGGAGGTAGAGGCAAGGTAATAGATGTGAAGGTGTTTTCTAGAGAAAATGGTGATGAACTGTCTCCTGGAATTAGTAAACTTGTTAGAGTATATGTAGCACAGAAAAGGAAGATAACTCAAGGAGATAAAATGGCAGGAAGACATGGTAATAAAGGAGTTATTGCTAAGATTTTACCCAAAGAAGATATGCCATTCTTGCCAGATGGCACCCCTGTACAGATAGTGCTTAACCCATTGGGAGTGCCATCTAGAATGAATATCGGGCAAATAATGGAGACACATCTAAGTTGGGCTGCCCATGCGCTCGGGTGGGATGTGATTTGTCCTGCATTTGATGGAGCAAGAAGTGATGAGGTGCGAGAGTGGCTTTTGAGAGCAGGATTGCCAGAGTCAGGTAAAATTACTCTCTACGATGGACGCACTGGCGAGCCTTTTGACCAGCCTATTACAGTTGGCTATATTTATATGATGAAGCTGTCTCATCTAGCTGATGATAAGATACATGCTCGTTCTACAGGTCCTTATTCCCTGGTTACACAGCAACCGCTGGGCGGTAAAGCACAGTTCGGAGGTCAGCGTTTTGGAGAGATGGAAGTATGGGCTTTGGAAGCCTATGGAGTTGCTTATACTCTCCAAGAAATACTTACAGTAAAATCAGATGATGTTGTGGGTAGGGTTAAGACTTATGAGGCTATTGTAAAGGGAGAGAATATTATGGAACCTGGTATCCCAGAGTCGTTTAAAGTGTTAATAAGAGAATTGCAAAGTCTTGCTTTAGATGTAAGGGTATTAACAGAAGGAGATAAGGAGATGGATATAAAGAAAATTGAAGAAGAATATGAGACAGTGGTAGGTAATTTACGATTTGACCTGGTTAAACCTACAACTAGAATACATATTTAAGAAAAATTTTAGATAAGGAGGAAGGTCGTTTGCTTAACTTAACAGATTTTGAGGCTTTTAAAATAGGATTGGCTTCTCCTCAACTTATCAGAGCGTGGTCTTATGGAGAAGTTAAAAAGCCAGAGACCATAAATTATAGAACTTTAAAACCAGAACGGGATGGGTTGTTTTGTGAGCGTATTTTTGGCCCGGTTAAAGATTGGGAGTGTCACTGTGGCAAATATAAAAGAATAAGATTTAAAGGGGTGGTTTGTGATAAGTGTGGAGTAGAGGTAACCAGGTCTAAAGTGCGAAGGGAACGAATGGGACATATTGAATTATCTTCTCCTGTTGCTCACATCTGGTATTTAAAGGGGGTTCCAAGTAGAATAGCTCTTTTACTTGACATTTCAGCAAAAGATCTTGAGAAAATAGTCTATTTTGCTTCTTATGTGGTATTGGATCCCGGAGATACTCCACTTAATCACTGGCAGTTACTTTCTGAATTAGAGTATAGGGATAAAAAGAAGGAGTATGGTGAGAGAAGCTTTAGGGTTGGTATAGGAGCTGAAGCTGTTAAAGAGATGTTGATGGGTCTGGATTTGGATGAGATAGCACAAAAATTGAGAAAAGAAATTAAATTATCTAGTGGTAGTAAAAAGAAAAAATTAATTAAGAGATTAACAATAGTAGAGGCTTTTCGCCGTTCTGGCAATAAACCAGAATATATGATTCTGGAAGTTTTACCTGTTATTCCACCAGACTTACGTCCGATGGTTCAGTTAGATGGAGGTAGATTTGCCACTTCAGACTTAAACGATCTCTATAGAAGAGTAATCAACAGAAATAATCGCTTAAAAAGATTGTTGGAACTTGGAGCACCTGAAGTTATTGTAAAAAATGAAAAAAGAATGCTTCAGGAAGCTGTAGATGCTTTAATTGATAATGGTAGAAGAGGAAGGCCAGTAGTTGGACCTAATAATAGACCACTTAAATCTTTAAGTGATATGTTGAAAGGGAAACAAGGTCGATTCCGTCAGAACCTGTTAGGTAAAAGAGTGGATTATTCTGGACGTTCGGTTATTATTGTAGGACCTACATTAAAATTACATCAGTGTGGTGTGCCAAGAGAGATGGCACTAGAACTATTTAAACCTTTTGTAATGAAAAGATTAGTTGATTTGGGAATTGTTCATAATATTAAGAGTGCCAAAAGAATGGTAGAAAGGGGAAGGCCTGAGGTATGGGATGCTCTTGAGGATGTTGTAAAGTCACATCCTGTATTACTTAATAGAGCTCCTACATTACATCGTTTGGGTATTCAAGCATTTGAACCGGTTCTTGTGGATGGGAAAGCTATTCAAATTCATCCTTTAGTCTGTACACCTTTTAATGCAGATTTTGATGGAGACCAGATGGCAATACATGTGCCACTATCTGAGACTGCTAAATCAGAGGCAAGGCTTTTGATGCTCTCCTCTCACAACTTATTGCTTCCGGCTTATGGTAACCCTGTAGTTACACCCACACAAGATATGGTATTGGGATGCAATTATTTAACTATAAAAGTAAAAGGTGCTAAAGGTGAGGGTAAATTTTTTGCTAATTTTGATGAAGTTAGGTTTGCTTACCAGAAAGGTATAGTAGATTTGCATGCCCAAGTAAAATTTCTTTATAAGGGTAAGATTTATGATACTACAGTAGGGCGTATCTTTTTTAATGAAGAAATCCTAAAAGACCTTGATTTGCCTTTCTTTAACGAAGAAATAGGCAAAAAGGGGTTATCTGCACTTATAAGTAAATGTTTTAAAGAGTTTGGAGTTACAAAAGCTGCTATAACTTTAGACAAAATAAAAGAGATAGGTTTTAAATATGCTACTCGTTCTGGTTCTACAATTTCACTGGTAGATTTAGTTACACCTCCTAATAAACAGAAAATAGTTGAGGAGGCAGAAGAAAGAGTAAAACAGATAGAAGAATTTACTCGCCAGGGATTGATGACAGAAGATGAAAAGTACAGGAAAGTAGTAAATATATGGAGCGAAGCCACCGAGAGAGTAAAGACAGAGATGATACGCAATATGGATAAGCTTAATCCTGTATTTATGATGGTAAATTCTGGGGCAAGAGGTAACATAGATCAGGTTAAGCAACTTGCAGGGATGAGAGGACTTATGGCTGACCCATCTGGTAGAATTTTGTCGGTTCCAATTAAAGCTAATTTAAAAGAAGGTCTTACAGTTTTGGAATACTTTATTTCCACTCATGGGGCAAGAAAAGGCTTGGCAGATACAGCATTGCGAACTGCAGATTCTGGTTATCTTACAAGACGTCTTGTAGATGTAGCCCAGGATGTGATTATTAGAGAAGAAGATTGTGGAACTAGTAATTCTATATCAGTAGTGCCTGACTATGAAGCAGAAGAGTTTGAGGTAGAGGCTTTAAGACAAAAGATAGTGGGTAGAATATCTGCAGCTCCTATAAAGGATAGAGAGGGTAAGATTTTATTAGAGACAGGCGAGGAGATAAACGATAATGTCTTTGAAGTTATTGTAGAGCAGAAACTTTCTCCTATTTACATTCGTTCATCTCTTACTTGTGAAACTAAGTTTGGAATATGTCAGAAGTGCTATGGCAGGAATTTGGCTACAGGAAGATTAGTAGAAGTGGGTGATGCTGTTGGAATAATGGCAGCTCAATCTATTGGAGAACCTGGAACTCAACTTACATTGAGGACTTTTCATTATGGTGGAGTAGCAGTAGCAGATATTATCCAGGGCTTGCCAAGAGTAGAAGAGTTGTTTGAAGCTAGAAAGCCCAAAAATACAACTCCATTAAGTGAAATAGGAGGTATAGTAAGAATAGAAGAAGAAGGCAATAATTCACGAATTACTGTACAGAGCGTTTCTGGAGATGAAGTAAGTTATATAGTTCCTGCGGGTAGGCGGATTCTGGTAAGTAATGGAGATCTTGTCAAACCTGGTGATAAATTAACAGAAGGCAATGTTAATCCTCATGATATTTTAAGAATTAAAGGGATTAGAGAGGTAGAACAGTATCTTGTGGATGAGATTCAAAATGTTTACAGGTCTCAAGGTGTAGATATTAATGATAAACATATAGAAGTAATTGTAAGACAGATGTTAAGAAAGGTTAGGGTAGAGTACGGCGGAGATACCGCCTTACTGCCTGGCACTCTTGTAGAGGCTTGTGAGTTTGCAGAAGAAAATGCTAAGGCAATAAAGGAAGGTAAGGAGCCCGCTGTGGGTAGACCAGTTTTACTTGGTATAACAAAAGCTTCTCTGGCTACAGAGAGTTTCCTTGCAGCAGCTTCTTTTCAGGAAACTACCAGAGTGCTTACTGAAGCAGCTATTCAGGGTAAAATAGATAGGTTGCGAGGTCTTAAAGAAAATGTAATTATAGGTAAACTAATTCCAGCAGGTACTGGTTTAAGGTGTTATAGAGAGATCACCTTAAAACCATCAGAAGAATTAGAACACATTGAAGAAGCTGGTGTAAAGGAAGAAGTAACCCAAGCTTAAAAAATAAGAATTGGTTTTCTGAGGTGCTTTGCAATACCTATGTGTTGCAGAAGGTGTTAATAACTTTCCTGCAAGGGGTAGGCACCTTGACTTGAGTTTAAATTAGTAATTAAATTTTTGTTGTTTTTTATTGACAACTATTGTTTTAGATGTTAAAATAAGTCATCTTTTGTGTATTAGATTAGAAAGGAGGTGTGGGGAGTATAGCCCCTGTAGTGTGGCTACTATAAATCAATTAGTTAGAAAGGGTAGAAAGCGAATTGAAAAAAGGAGTAAAGCTCCTGCTCTTCAGTTTTCTCATAATTCTTTGCGTGACAAATCATTTAGGCCTCCCAAAGGTAACCCTCAGAAACGAGGGGTTTGTATTCAGGTAAAGACAATTACTCCGAAAAAGCCAAATTCAGCTTTAAGAAAAGTGGCTAGAGTTCGTCTTACAAATGGTGTAGAGGTAACATCTTATATTCCTGGCATCGGGCATAATTTGCAGGAACACTCAGTAGTACTTGTTAGAGGGGGACGTGTAAAAGATTTGCCAGGCATAAGATATCATATTATACGAGGTACACTAGATGCTCAAGGTGTAGAGAATAGAAAACAGGGCAGATCTAAATATGGGACCAAAAGACCCAAGAGCTAAAAAGAGGGGGGTAAGATAATGCCGAGAAAAGGACCTGTGCCAAGGCGTGATATTATTCCTGACCCGATATTTAAAAGTAAATTAGTTGCAAAATTCATTAATAAAATAATGTTAAAAGGTAAAAAGAGTAAAGCCGAAAAGATTTTTTATGGAGCCTTGGTTTTAATAGAAAAAAAGACAAAAAAGAATCCTTTAACAATATTTCAGCAGGCATTAAGTAATGTTATGCCTGTCGTAGAAGTAAGACCCAGAAGAGTGGGGGGAGCTACTTATCAGGTGCCAACAGAGGTAAGAGCAGATAGGAAAGTCAGTCTTGCTATGAAGTGGCTTATAAATTATGCTCGTGATAGAGAAGGTAATAGTATGATGGAAAAGCTGGCAGCTGAATTAATAGATGCTTCAAAAGGAATTGGTGGGTCTATTAAAAAAAGAGAGGATACTCATAAGATGGCAGAAGCTAATAAAGCTTTTGCTCATTATCGCTGGTAATTTAAAGAGAAGTGATTAATTTGGAAACAGAAGTTTTATCTAAAATAAGAAATATTGGTTTTGCAGCTCATATAGATGCAGGTAAAACTACTACTACAGAAAGAGTATTATTTTATTCTGGAAAACTACACCGTATGGGCGAAGTAGATGACGGAACTGCTACTACTGATTTTCTTCAACAGGAACGAGAAAGAGGTATTACAATTAATTCTGCAGTAATTTCTTGTGAGTGGAAAGGGCACTTAATTAATATCATTGATACACCTGGTCATGTAGATTTTACGATAGAAGTTGAAAGGTCCTTAAGGGTACTTGATGGCCTTGTATTAATCTTTTGCGCTGTTGGAGGAGTGCAACCTCAATCAGAAACTGTATGGCGGCAAGCAGAGAGATATGGTATCCCTATAATAGCTTATGTTAATAAAATGGATAGGGTTGGGGCTAGTTATTTTAAAGTGGTTAAAAAAATAAGAGAAAAATTTGGGGTTCAGTCTATAGTTCTGCAAATTCCTATTGGAGAAGAAAGTAACTTTCAGGGTATAGTTGATTTAATTACCGAAAAAGCTTTTGTATATGTAGATGAACTTGGTATGGAGTATAAAGAAATACCAGTGCCTGAAGAGCTTAAATCAATTGTAAGAGATTATCGTGAGTTTTTGATTGAAAAAGTAGTAGAAAATGATGATAGATTATTAGCCAGATTTCTAGAAGATAAGCCGATTACACCAGAGGATCTTCGACTTGCAATTAGAAGAACAGTGCTTAGTAGAAAACTAATACCTGTATTATGTGGCTCTTCTTTACATAATAAGGGAGTTCAGTTCCTTCTTGATGCAATTGTTGAATATCTTCCTTCTCCTCTAGACCGTGGAGGGGTAGAAGGAGTAGACGCTGAAAAAGTCCTGCAGAAGCGCAATCCTTCTCCTATAGAACCTTTCTGTGGAGTAGCTTTTAAAATAAAAATAGATTCTTTTTTAGGTAAGTTGGTATTTGTAAGGATTTATTCCGGTACTATTAAGAGTGGTAAAAGAATATATAATTCAGTTGCAGATAAGAAGGAAAAGATAAACAAGATTTTACAGGTTTTTGCTGATAGACATATAGAAATACCACAGCTTAAGGCAGGAGAGCTTGGGGCATTGGTAGGACTTAAGTTTACCAAAACTGGTGATACTTTATGCAGTGAAGAGAACCCAATAGTGCTAAAAGGAATGGAAATCCCCCAGCCTGTAATCTCTGCATCTGTAGAACCTAAAAGTATTAAAGAATTAGATAAGCTTCTGGATGCTTTAAAGAATATAGCAGAAGAAGACCCTACTTTTAAATTTAAAATAGATGAAGACACAGGCGAAATAGTGATTTTTGGTATGGGAGAATTGCATTTGGAAATAATCGTAGATAGATTGATAAGGGAGTTTAAAGTTGAGCCAAGGGTAGGAAAACCCCAGGTTTCTTTTAAAGAAACAATAATTGAAAAAGTTGAAGCTGAAGCAGAATTTTTAAGACAGATTGGTGGTAGGCCTCATTATGCAAAAGCAAAATTGATATTAAATCCATTGCCTCCAGTGGGTAGAGTAGAATTTAAGAGTGCTTTGCCAGGCAGTTTAAAGTTCCCACAGCAATTGCTGGAAGCAGTTAGAGAGGGCTTTATGTCTTCTTTAGAAGTAGGCCCGCTAGCTGGTTATCCGGTAATTGATGTAGAAGGTGTTTTAATAGATGTGGTTTATAATCCATTGGAGGCTTCTTCGGTAGCCTTTAAAGCTGCTACCTCTCTAGCAGTAATGGATGCTCTTTCAAAGAGCAAGGTTTTACTTAAAGAGCCTGTTATGAAAGTAGAAGTAATAGTAGGTGAAGAGTATGTGGGAGAAGTTATGGGTGATTTAAATATACGCAGGGCACATATCGAAAGCATTGAAGTATTATCTGGCCAGGCTAAAGCTATTACTGCTTTAGTGCCTCTGTCAGAAATGTTTGGTTACGCTACTGACCTTCGTTCCTGTACGCAAGGAAGAGGTATTTATACAATGGAGTTTCATCATTATGAGTTAGTTCCTCAGGGAGTGGCAGATAAGATTTTAGGGAGAATATAAAAGTTTAAAAGAGAGGTGTTATTTTTATGGCAAAGGAGAAGTTTGAGAGAAGAAAGCCTCATGTAAATGTGGGAACTATAGGACATGTAGACCATGGTAAGACCACATTGACATCAGCAATTACAAAGATTTTATCTAAGATGGGACTGGCGAAGGCATTAAATGTAGACGAGATTGACAATGCACCAGAGGAAAAAGAGCGAGGACTTACAATAGCCATTTATCATGCTGAATATGAGACAGAGAAGCGGCATTATGCACATGTAGATTGTCCCGGGCATGCAGATTACATAAAGAATATGATTACCGGTGCTGCCCAGATGGATGGAGCGGTGCTGGTAGTAAGTGCAGCAGACGGTCCTATGCCACAGACACGGGAGCATATATTGCTTGCCCGCCAGGTGAATGTTCCATATATAGTGGTATTTTTAAACAAAGTTGACATGGTAGATGATCCAGAGCTAGTAGAGCTGGTAGAATTAGAGGTCAGGGACTTATTAACTAGTTATGAGTTTCCTGGTGATAAGATACCCATAATAAAAGGCAGTGCTTTAAAGGCAATGGAGTGTAGTTGTGGTAAGAGAGAATGTCAGTGGTGTGGGAAAGTGCTTGAGTTGTGCGATGCCTTAGATGAATATATACCATTACCCCAGAGAGATGTGGACAAACCATTTTTAATGCCGATAGAGGATGTATTTAGTATTACTGGTAGAGGGACAGTAGTTACTGGCAGGGTAGAGAGAGGCAGGATAGTGCCAGGAGATGAGGTAGAGATAGTAGGCTTCAGTGAAGAGATACGGAAGACAGTGGCTACAAGTGTAGAGATGTTTCGTAAGATTTTGGATGAGGGGATAGCTGGTGATAATATAGGGGTATTACTTAGGGGAGTTGATAAGGACGAGGTAGAGAGAGGTATGGTTATATGTAAGCCTGGTAGCATTAGACCACATCGTAAATTTGAGGTTGAGGTATATGTTCTTAGTAAGGATGAAGGTGGGAGGCATACACCGTTTTTCCGTGGATATAGGCCACAGTTTTACTTCAGGACTACTGATGTTACAGGCAAGGTAGATTTGCCTGAGGGTGTAGAGATGGTAATGCCCGGGGATAATGTGCATTTACATGTTGAGCTTATAACTCCTGTAGCTGTTGAGGAAGGTTCTCGTTTTGCAATTAGAGAGGGCGGAAGAACAGTTGGAGCAGGAGTGGTTACTAAAATTTTAGATTAAATA
>Ga0123519_10001040_pt1 | contig 48460 bp, 54 predicted proteins | sample YelNatPaOPRAMG02_FD_87396 | JGI IMG/M metagenome (GOLD analysis project Ga0123519, IMG submission 87396) | Hot spring microbial communities from Yellowstone National Park - Yellowstone National Park OP-RAMG-02 (version 2) | ecosystem: Environmental > Aquatic > Thermal springs > Hot (42-90C) ...
CACCTGAGGAGGTATATCTTAAGAAGAGGGACGTAACATCAAAAATAAATATGCCAGCTGAAAGGGAGGAGACCAAACTTAGAAATGCCTCATTTTTGTCTTGACAATGGGGGAAAGCTCACCTTTCAGGAGGGGACTTCTCGGCGGTAGAGTTAAATTTAGAAATAGAGGAGGGAATAAAAGAATTTATCCGGGCCATGCCATCATGGAGGTCCTCAAGGATTATAAATTTTTTTATGCTTACCCTTGAAAACGATAAAAGCGATTTTCACTGGGAAGAAATCCTGTCGCCTGAAGAGTTTGTGTGCGCCATTATAAACTATATTGAAGAAAAAATAGCATTACATTTTCCTTTTTGTTTTAGCGTTAAATAATTTTTGAATCCCCGTAATAAGCTTAAGAAGAATCTTTTTTAGCTATTGTTCCAGATAAGACTTTTGAATGTTTTATATGTTTGATATTTGCAAACAATACATTAAAAGAAGGGGATTTTAAGGATTAAAACCTGTAAGGTTTATAATATTTTTGAACAGTAGAAATTCCTTGTCTTCATGAGAAACAGGGAGAGTAAGGATTTTTGAAAGTTCGTTTTTCATATAACCGAATGGAACATCAGAGCCGAAAATAACCCTGTAAGGACCAATAGTTTCTATAAATTTAAGTATATCATTTTGAGATGCAAGGGCTGTATCAAAATAAATGTTTTCTTTATCTTTAAAAGTCTTTAAAAAGGACATGGGATCTCCGCCTAAAAGGCCAAGGTGGGGGATTATAATTTTCATACCCTTTGCCATTTCCACAAATATCTCTGTAAAACGGAGTTCTTCCTCAAAGATTACGGGTTTATTGGTCTTTTTAATCTTTTCAATAAGTTCTGGCAATGCTTTATCTTCAAGGACTTTATAATTTGATGCAGAGTCCTGCCAACCCCTCATCCAGTGCCACTTTCCGCCATAATAACCTTCAGGTATTGGTTCAAAACCCTCTTTGTCATAATCTTCCCTGATATAATGATAGGGTATGAAATTTTTTACTTTTTTTGTTTCCTCGAGCAATCTTATATTGATTTCATTGCTGTCAATGGCAGTGGAAGGAAAGGGTATTATAAAAACATGGGTAATCCCTGATTCTCTCTGCTGATTCTGTAGTTCTTTTGTGGTAACATCTATGCCAAGGGTTATAGAGGGCCCCCAGTGAGAATGGCTATCAATAATATACTTAAATTCCATGGTTGCAATTTCATTATCATAGATGGTATATGTTTGTAAACGAACTTTTTAGAAAAACAGGAGGAAAAAATGACACGAAGGGATGAGGGCAATTATGGAGGAAAAAGAAAAGATATACCAATAAATGAAACCATAGCCTCCTTGGTAAAAGAAAGGGCACAGAATAACAAGATAACCTGCAAGGAGGCACACAAAATATCAGAAGAGCTTAGAGTAAGTCCTGAAGAAGTCGGTGCTACCATAGACCTTCTTGAAATCCGTATAATTGAATGTCAGCTCGGTCTCTTTGGATATGGAGGCAAAAAGAATATACCCCCCTTACAGGAGCAGATAGACCAAGAGATTGAAGATATGATAAGATCATCCCTTGTAGAAGGAAAGCTTCCGTGTATAAATGCATGGAATATAGCTGATAAATTCAACATTTCAAGGTTGAAATTGGCGGCAATATGTGAATCTACTAAGATTAAAATCAGCGCTTGTCAATTAGGTGCATTTAAATAAAAGATTTTTTAAATCAGTATAACAGGTAATTTCAAACGGATTTAATTCTTTTCATATGTTCTAATGCCGAAAGAAAAGTAGATGGGACAGGTACAACCTTTTTAATTAGATAATCATAGGTTAAAAACCCTGTTTCGGCAACGGCAATTTTTTTATCATTTTTTAAAATTCTATAATAAATTCTAAAACCATATTTTTTGATATCTCCGATATGGCTTTCAACCATTATCTCATCGAATAGAAATAGCTTACCGTGAAAATTTACAGCGAGGTCTTTCATGATTATGCCTGTTTTTTCATCTCCAAGATCAAGTTCACTAACTCCTAATGTCTTAAAGAGATGGGTTCTTGCCTCCCATATAATGGCAATAATAGCATCATGTCCTGCATGACCCGCATAGTTGATATGCCTTATTTGAATCTGCAGCTTATATTGAAAGTCATATGTTTTTAGTTCATGAAGTATTATATCAGACATTTTTTTTAAGCATTAAATGTGATTAAGTATCAAATGCATAACACAGAATTTTTAAAATATGCAAGGAATTTTTAATATTCTATGTCTTTTAATTGTTGGGCGATGATTTTACAGTGTCTGCATATACCTTCAAGGTTAATAAGTATATCAACAAAGATTGGACCCGCCTCTGCTTTACAGACTCTTTGATAGAATCTCTCGAGGTGTCTGCCTATGGCAATGTGAATGGAGTTTACGATTTCATCTGCCGATGCTGTTATCCCATGGATTTTTTCCATATCATTCCTGTTTATTATTGATATGGTCATATCCACCAATGATAAAATTTTTTTTTCAATGTCATATAATTCATCCATAGCCGCTTGAGAGAATTTAGCCCTCCGTAAATATTTTGACTCGGCAAGCTCTACTATATTCAGAGAATGGTCACCAATTCTTTCAATGTCGTAAACAATGGTGGAAAATGCAAAAAGTTTTTTTGAAAGGGTAGAAGATAGCTGGCCGCATGATATATTCCATAGATATTTTGTTATCTCCATTTGTAGATTATCCACTATCATCTCAATGTATCCCACATCTTTTTTTGTGGACATTTTATAGTTTCTGATAAGATTTAAGCTAAGATAGCACATTTTTCTTGCAAGCAAGCCTTCTCTTGCCAGTTCCTTTTGAACGCATAAAAGTGCCTCCTGGGCATTGGCAAGGCAATTTGTGTTTAGATGTTCAGGCCATAGAGGGATAATATCGTCCTTGGCGGGAATAATTTTTTCAATAAAGCCTGCAAAGGGTTTTAAAACAAAGCCAAAGATCAGTGCTATAAAGACATTGAATATAAAATGACTGAATGCCACCTGCTGTGGCACATCAGAAGAAATCCTTTTGATTAAATCAATAAAGAATTGAAAAAAAATAATACATAAAATAGCACCTATAACTTTGAATAAAAGGTGTGAAACGGCACTTTTTTTTCCATTTACGTTTAGCACAATACTTCCAAGTAAGGCCGTAATTGTGGTTCCGATATTTGCCCCTAAAACAACGGGGAATGCATTTTCAATGCCTATTAAACCCTTTTGTCCCATAATTACGAGTATTCCAATGGGTATTGCAGATGCCTGCACTATGCCTGTAAATATCGCACCTATACATAAACCGAAAAGGGGATGTTTCGCCTCTTTAAAAAAATTTAGAAACATTTCATTTTCTTTTAGTGGTACTGTTGACTCACCTGTAAGATTTAGCCCAAAAAATATCATACCAAAACAGAGGATTGCCTCGCCCATTATCTTTTGTTTATCCTTTCCTATAAAAATTAATAGTCCTCCTGCAAACATAATAAAGGGCGATATGGTTGTAAATTTCCATACAACGAGCTGGGCTGTAAGGGTCGTGCCAATATCTGCTCCGAGTATAATACTGAGTGAATGGTAAAAACTGATGATACCTGCGCTCACAATACTCATGGTAAAAAGGGTTGTAGCAGAACTGCTCTGAAAAAGGATTGTGGAAAATATACCAATCAATATGCCATTTATGGGTCTTTTTACAGAAATTTTTAATAATTCTCTAAAGCGGCTTGTTACAAGCTGTTGCATAAGTGTACTGATTTTTGTCATTCCAAAGAGAAAGAATGTAAGGCCTGTGATAAAAAGTAAAATCCCTTTTATCATGTATTGAAGAAGGAGCTAAATAGAATCATTTGTATTTTCATGATATTTTACTTCCATTGGGAATGTCCTTATCGAGGGTTATAAGCACAACAGATGATTTATCCTCTGTGGAGGCGGCAAGGAGCATTCCATGGGATGTTATACCCTTTAATTTTTTAGGCTCGAGATTTGCAACAATTACAATCTTTTTTCCTATTAATTCATCTTTTTTATAGAATTGTTTAATGCCGGCTACAATCTCCCTTGTTTCACCTGCATCTATGGTGAGTTTATAGAGCTTGTCTGCACCCTTTATATCTTCACATGCCTTTATCTCTGCAACCCTTAAATCTATTTTTAAAAAATCATCGAATGTGATATTTTCCATAACCACTCCTTAAAATTAAATTTAAAAATCTTTACCTGTATTTTTTCTATGTATACGGGCCTATTACATTGTTTCTTAAAACACCTATGCCTTCTATTTCAACCTCTACAATATCTCCTACATTTAGAGGGCCTACACCTGGTGGGGTTCCGGTTATGATTATATCTCCAGGCATAAGGGTCATAATAGAAGATATGAAACTTACAAGCTCAAAAACATTAAATATCATATTCTTTGTGCTGGAGTGTTGTTTTATAAGACCATTAACTTTAGTAGTTATCTCAAGACCGTCTAATGGATCAATATCAGACACAATACGTGGGCCCAGAGGGCAGAATGTGTCAAATGATTTGGATCTTGTCCACTGACCGTCTATCCTCTGCAGATCCCGGGCAGTTATATCGTTGGCACAGGTATAACCTGCAATGTATTTATACGCCACTTTTTTTGCCACATTTTTTATCTTTTCTTTAATTACTATACCCAATTCCCCTTCATAGTGGAGTTCTTTTGTTTGGTCTGGATAGATTATAGATTCTCCGTTAAGTATCACAGAGGTAGGAGGTTTCATAAAGATTAGGGGATATTTGGGTACACTTACGTTCATCTCTTTTGCGTGGTCATGATAATTAAGGCCAATGGCTATGATTTTCGTGGGATTAAACATGCTTTACCTCTTTTTTTAACTTCTCCTCTATGGATTTTACTTTCTGCTCAATCCTGCCCTTTTTTCCCTTTCTTATATCGAACTTAACTATTGAATAAACTCTACTGCAATCGGTCTCCAGTTGTTTATATGCGGTATTTATTAAATTCAATGCCTCATCCATAGTCTCGAATTCTATTATGGTGCCCATAGGCGTTAGTTTATAGTTGAGATTTAATTCTTCAATTTTTTTTATAATCCTGCTTACATATTCGCTTACACTTTCACCCTTATCAGTGGGAAACATGGCAAATTCTATTAAAACCGACATCAATTACCTCCTCTATCTTTATTGCAGTGGGATTTTATCTTTTTTTTGTTTTATCTGTCATTTTTTGTTTTAATGGTTTGGTCTGCACAGGTTTTGTTGCAATGGCTTTTAATTTCTCGATTTCATTTTTTAGTTCAGATAATTCTGTTTTTAAAGCATTATTTTCCTTGGTTAATACATCTATCTTTGATTCGAGTTCTTTTGTGCTTGACACAATAGCCTTTATACCTTCCATCCTTTTTGTTAAATCTGTAATATTATCTTTCATGTTAGATACGGCAGAGGATATTGAAAAAATACTAACTATACAGATAATCAATAAAATTACGATCACAAAGATCCCAATTTTATCTTTAATCTTAGAAAAAAAGCCCTTTTCTTCGTCTTGAATAATAAAAGATTTCTCCGGTTGTTCTCTTTCTCCTAAAATATTGTCAAATTCGTTTTTTTGATTGCCCTCCATAACACTCCACTCCTTTTTGAATTTTTAAAATTGAATATTAATAATGATTAAATTAAATTTTTGTAATTAAAATCAAGGAAAAAGTGAAGATGATAAACGTAGTCCTTTATTTTTTTAGTTTTTAAAATTTTTTACAAATTAGAGCTATTTTTTGATAAAAAAATATGGATATGACATTACAGATTATTGTGGTAAGGGCTAAAGATTATAAAGATTTTAGAGGGATATTGGAGTGTTGGGAAAGACAAAAAGATAAATGGATTAGTATATTTAATTGTGAATGTGTACTGGGTAAGAATGGGATAGTATCCTATGAAAAGAAGATGGAAGGAGATATGGCCACCCCTTCTGGTATGTATAGTTTGGGGTTTATCTTCGTTTACGGTGACAGGCCTGATACAAAGATGAGGTATGTAAGGCTTACCGATGAAGATAAATGGATAGATGATCCTGAACATCCTTTATATAATCACTTTGTAAGAGGATCAACAGATGCAAGATCTTATGAGATTATGAAGAGGCTAGATAATCTTTATAAACTCGGTATCGTTATAAATTATAATACAGGGCCTGTTAAAAAGAATAAAGGAAGTGCCATATTCATACATATCTGGAAAGATAAAGAAACGTTCACAAAAGGTTGTATAGCCATAGATGAGCAAAATATTAAATCAATAATACAGTGGTTAGACCCTGATAAAAATCCTGTAATATTAATCAAAGAATAACATTTCTCAAAGCATCTTAAAAAAAATTTATTTAAAAGAATTTCATACCAATAATTTTTTTAGTTAAAATTTTCTTGACAAAAAAATATTTTTATTTTAAAATCGAACAAAGTAAAAATTTTTTTAGGAAATTTTATGGAATTAGAAGAACTAAGGGATATGAAACAGACACCTCAAAGGCTTGCCATTATTGAATATTTAAAGGAAAACAAAATTCATCCCACTGCTGGAGATGTATATAAGGCAGTATCTGAAAGGTTTCCTACAATGTCTTTTGCCACTGTTTATAATACCCTTGAAAAGTTAAAAGAAAAGGGGATGCTGTTGGAGCTTTCCATTGATCCAGGAAAAAAAAGATTCGATTGTGATTTAAGACCACACCATCATTTTCTCTGCATAAGATGCAGGGAGATCTTTGATGTCTTTAAAGATTATCATCTTGAACTACCGGAAGAAGAGTTTAACGGTTTTGAACTTGTAGAAATACATGTAGATTTCTATGGTATCTGCAGAAAATGTAAAGAAATGGAAAAGAAAAGTGGAGATTTAAGTCAATAAATAAGGAGGAAAATTTATGGTATGGGTATGTTCAGTTTGTGGGTATGAATATAATGAAAATTATGAAAAGATTCCTTTTGCCGAATTAAGCGATGATTGGCATTGTCCTGTTTGTAATGCACCTAAAAGTGCCTTTCAGAAGGCATAAACTTTGCAGATTGTATAAACCTTGCCATCCTCCCCTCCATGCCCCTCCTTATAAAATTCTTTCTCAGCAATTGAGAAAGTTTAAGGAGGGGACCCCCAGAAAGGCTGGATGGTAAGATTGCAGGAGGAAAATTATGGTTAAATTATGGAGATGTTTTATTTGTGGAGATCCTTATATAGGAGAAAATCCGCCGCCTAATTGTCCTTTTTGCGGTGCCCATAGTGAGTTTATCAAAGAGGCAAAAGACTTAGAAGTAACATTTGATGTGGAATTAACAGATAAAGAGAGGTTAAATGCAGAATATGCCTTAAAGGTTGAGGTAAGCAATGCCACTTTTTATTTTTGTGCTGCCGATGAAACAGACGATTCAGAGGGTAAATTACTTTTTAAGGCATTGGCAAAAGTAGAGGCTGAGCATGCCTCAATCTGGAAGAAGATTTTAAGATTGCCGGAAATACCAAAAGGAAATGAAACATGTTTTAAGGAAAACAGAAGAAATTTTTCTGAATCCCATGCAAGAGAAGAAAGGGCTATTGCCTTTTATAAAAAGGCCGCTTTAGAATCTGACAATGCAAGGATCAAACAGATATTTGAGGCCCTTGTAGAAATAGAAACAGACCATCTATTCCTTTCTGAAGAAAGACTGAAGCAAAAACAATAAAAAGGTCAATGGAGAAGGAAATATTATTGATGAAATTACCCTGTCAAAATTAAAAGAATTATTAAATGCATTGAAATAGTAAAGAATTATTAAAGAATTTTTGAAGTTATTTAATAATACCGCCACCTAATAACATATCGTTATCATAAAATACTATGGATTGCCCCGGTGTAATGGCCTCCTGGGGTGTTATAAAAATAACTCTATAAAAGTTACAAGTTAGTGGATGAACGACACAACTACCTGCCTTTGATTTATATCTTATCTGGCCGTAAATCTGTTTATCTGCTATCTCTTCAAAGGGTATGATCCAGTTTGTATCGTATGCAACGAGTTCATAACCTATTAAATTTTTTTTTGTGCCCACTGTAATTTCATTCTTTATCGGATCTATTTTTAAGACATAGTGAGGCTCTTTCATGCCTTTAAGGTTTAACCCCTTTCTCTGTCCTATTGTATATTGATTAATGCCTCTGTGCATGCCCAATATTTTGCCGTTAATATCAATTATATTCCCGGGTCTGTATTTATTTTCGATATGTTGAAAATCAAATTTGCCAAAGTCCTGACTTTCAGGCTTTTTTACAAAATCATTTAGACCTGATTCTATTGCAATTCTTTTTACCTCTTCCTTTGTATATTCTCCCAAGGGAAAGAGGAATTGTCCAAGTTGTTCCTGGGTAAGCCTGTATAAAAAGTATGACTGGTCTTTTATTTTATCAACACCCCTTTTTAAAATGTATCTTTTATTTTTTTCATCAAAAAATATTCGGACATAATGACCTGTAGCAAAGAGATCAAAACTTATACCATTTTTTTGCAATTTTTTAATAAGTGCGCCGAATTTAATCTTGTGATTACAAACAATGCATGGATTTGGAGTCTTCCCTGAATTATATTCATCAACAAAGTAATCGAGAACAAAGTGTTTAAATTCATTTTTCAAATCAATCACAAAATGTTTTATATTTAAAATAGAGGCTACTTTTTCTGCCTCCTCTATTCTTTTTGACTCTGAGGGTCCATAACATCCTTTTTTTGTAGGCTTATGAGGACTTTTTTCATCCCAGATAGACATGGTTACGCCAATAACTTTAAATCCTTTTTTCAAAAGAAGAAGGGCACAGACGGCAGAGTCAACACCACCACTTAAACCAACGGCAACGGTTTTTTTCATATTTTACCTTTATGTTTTTTAATAATCTTTTAAATAATTTTAGTTTGAGTTAATATAGAATTCCAATACCTTTGTGTCAAGGGTGTCATAAAAAGATAGAATGGTTAGCACACATTTTAACGAGGAAGTGTTATTAATACATATGGGTGGTCTTGGAGATGTTTGTCTTTCAGAATCACTATTTTTTTCCCTATCAGAGCATTTTAAAGATTCTCTTGTTGCATGTGGAATAAGAAGGTTTTTTAACCTTTTTCCCCAATTTTTTATCAGAATTGAAAATGTAGAATCGGCAAAATGGCTTTTTTTATTTTCTCAAAATACCTCCCATATTAAATGGAAGAGGATAATCTTTGTAGGAAAGGATAGGAAAGGTTCTTTGAGAGAAAGGTTTGGCAGGTTTTCTCTGGAACATTTGATCTTTATTGATATGTATCCAGAATTTAAACCTGAAGGGGAGGGAAAGCATGTAGAAGATTTTCAACTGGAACAGCTTGAAGCCTACAATATAAAGCCCCTTAAAAGAGAAATAGAATACAAATGGAAAGATAGGATTGTTTTGTATTCAGAAAAAGGATTTTCAAAAAAGAAGTGGGGGATTGATAAATTTTTAGAAGTTTACAGAAGACTGCGAAAACATAATAAAAATGTTTTTATTTTAGAGCCCTTTGATGAAATGCCAAAAATTGAGGAGTCTATTATTATAAAAGATTTGAATGAAGTAAAACAATTTTTCAGTGAAGGGGGTGTTTTTATTTCCAATGATTCGGGAATGGCACACCTTGCAGGTGCCTGTGGCATGTTCACAATAACGGTATTTACAGACTTTAACCCGATTGTTTGGCACCCGAGGGGAAATAATATATCATTAAAGAGTGAAAATCTTGACATAGAAACAGTTTTAGAAACTACTTACAAAATAATAGAATCTAATAATAGCATCTAAAACGCAAGAAAATACAAAAAAGCAATTGTGAAAAAGAAATAATAATAAAATTAAATATTAAAAATTAGCATGTCATATAAATCTCTCTATAGCTTTGTTAACTTCATCGGGCTTTTCCAGTAAAGGCACATGACCTGAATCTTCAATAAGTACAAGCGTCGAGTTTTTAATATGTTTTTGTAAGAATTCGGCATATTTTGGTGGTGTTAAAGCATCATCTTTTCCGCATATGATAAGGGTAGGTAAAGATATTCTGTTTATGGTATCCATAACATTAAAATTGTCACAGGCAAAAAAATCCTTATAAATAACATCTGATGGACACTTAAGAGATTCATTATACTGATAATCCAGCAACTTTTTATCTGCCTTATTGGAAAATGCAAAATTTGTTATTTCCCTTAATGTTTTTTCTTTATCTTTAATGATGCCTTCAAGGATTTGGGGAAAGACCTTAAGTTTTGCACCTGTTGCTATCAAGATAAGCCCTTTTAATACCTGAGGATAAGAAATGGCAAAAGACAAGGCTATTGCACCGCCTAAAGAATGGCCTACCATATAACAGTCTTTTAGTTGTAACTCTTTTATTGCATTGTATATGGCATCCCTGTAGCCTTCTACAGAATCACACCCACTACCAGGGGAGTTTCCATGCCCCGGTAAATCGATCAAAATCACTTCAGCGAAAGAGGAAAGATAATCCCTCTGTTTATGCCAGATATTTGTGTTCAATCCTGAGCCATGTATAAAAACAATTTTTTCGCCTTTTCCATATCTTTCAATATTTAAATCCATTTGCACTCCTTTTTTTAAATAATATAAATGGTAATTTGTTATATCAAAATCTATTGTTGCAAGTCTATCTAAACAGGCTATAATTATAACATAAAAATATAAACAAAAATTTTAAGCTTGACAAAATTTTTACTGATTTTCTAAAATGGATTATAAGGGGGTAAAGGTTAATATATGAATTATAAAAAAGGTTCATTAGAATCTCAGATAAAGTATAGATACAGGTTAAAACTCAACGGAGTTAAGCAATATTTCCCACGGCTTATAAGCATATAAAAATATTTGATAAAAAAAAGGGGGGTCAAATGTGGGAAAATATAAGTTTAAAAAAATGTGAAGCCTTTCTAAGCTATCATTTCTATGCAAAAAACAAAGAAACAGCATATATAAGACCAGCAATTACAATTTCAAGGGCAGAAGGGGCAGGTGGTCATACAGTTGCATCTGAACTGGCCAATTATTTACAAGAAAAAACATACATCCACAGTGAATGGACTGTATTTGATAAAAATCTTGTTGAAAAGGTTATAGAGGAATACAACCACCAGAAAAGAATAGCTGAATTTATGGATGAAGCTCATAAATCTATGATTGTGGATGCATTTGAAGAATTAATAGGTCTTCACCCATCCACATGGAAACTTATAGAGCAAACAAATGTAACTATATTAAATCTTGCTAAAAAAGGCAATGTTATAATAGTAGGAAGAGGTGCCAATATAATTACGAAGTCTCTTGAAAATGCCTTCCATGTGCGTCTTGTAGGCTCATTCGAAAAGAGGGTTAAGCAAATTCAAAAAGTATATAACATGAAAGAGGAGGATGCCATCAACTATGTAAAAAAGGAAGATGAAGCAAAGTCACGTTATATAAAAGACAATTTCGGTGAAGACATAAACAATCCCCTATTATACCACCTGATAATAAATACAGATCTTATAAGCCATGAAGAGGCTGCAAGATTGATAGGCGATACTGTAATAAAACGCTTTAAACTCGATGTCCCTGAAAAAAGAACGTTTAAAAAAGAGGTTACTTTTATAAATAATGAGGTTCGATTATAAAAAGGGGTGAATATGAAAGAGGTGATAGAAAAAATAGTTTCTACTGAAAATGAGGCCAGATCCATAATAGAAAAGGCAAGGGCAGAGGCGGATAGGATAACAGCTGAGGCAAAAAGAAAGGCACAGGATATTATAGAAAAAACAAGAAGAGATGCAGTTTTTGAAGCCCAGAAAATAATCGATTCAGCTATAGAAAAGGCAGAAGAGGAAAAACAAAAAAGACTAATCCAGAAATCTCAGGAGATAACAACCCAATTTATCCTGAATGAGGAGGCAAAGCAAAAAGCCATAGAATGGATAATTAAAACAGTATGCAAGAGATCATAACAGAAGATAAGGATGTTTTGACTGTTCGAAAAAAACTGGCAAAGGCAGGTGATTTAGATTTTCTTGCTGCCCTTTTACATGCCCGATACAGTAAAATGGCAAAAGGCGACAGGCTAATTGAATTAAGTCGCATTCAAAATTTATCCGATTTTTTTCAGTCAGTTTACCCTGATAGGACCATAGAAAATAATAATGATTTTCAAAAAAAGGCAGTATTCGATTTTATATCAGAGTTATATAGCTTTTATACTTATTTAAGCAAAGATTATATTTGTTTTATTAATTGGCTTGCCATACGATTTCAAATGGAAAATCTAAAGATATTGCTGAGAGGCTTTTTTACCAAAATGCCAATTTTTAAAATAAAGAATTTAATAATAAATTTACCTGGTGCGCTTTCATTAAACATAAAAAAACTCTCTGAAGCAGAGACTTTTGACGACTTTATCAAAAATAGTCCAAAGGGTTTTTTTCAAGACACCCTTAAAAGTGTTTTTAAAATTTACGGCGATAAGGCGAATCCCTTTTTTATGGAAGCGTTTCTGGACAGCGCATATTTTAAAGAACTTATTTCAAAAACAAACAGTTTAAAATCCAGTGACCGTGATTTTATAAAACCTATTATTGATCAGGAAATCGATATATTTCATCTTATGCTTATCACAAGGGGTGCAATAAATTACAATCTAACCCCTGACCATTTGAAATTATTCCATGTTAACGGAACAGCCATTCCAAAAAGGATATTTACTGCCCTTTTGAGTGAATCTGATATGGGGATGTTTATAAAAAAAATAGAAGGCCGTGTTATTGATTTTATACCTCCAGAATTGTCTAAAATAGACCAATCTACGGCACTGGACCTATCAATACTTGAGTCCCTGGCATGGAAGAGGTTCTATCGTTTATGCCACAGGATTTTTTATGCAAATCACATGGGGTTTGGCGCAATTATTGGTTATATTGGTTTAAGACGTATTGAAATTTTCAATCTTATAGCCTTGTCAGAAGGGATAAAAGAAGGGTATGGTTCTGATTTTATTCGTAAACATCTTATTTTAAAAGACTATAGTGAGGCTTCCCGTGTTTAAGCCTGAACCTATGATATTTTTAGAGGTAATAATCTTATCCAGCGATGAAAGAAATGTTTTAAAAGAAATAGGAAGGTTAAAAAAGATTCATCTTGAAAGGTCAAAATCAGGTTATGAAGAGACCGTAGAATCAGCGGATACATATTCAGATTTATTAAAATTTGAACATTTACATATAAGGATCCAAGAATTAAGACAGGCGCTCAATATCCCACCAGCAGAAAAGTTCTATTTTTCAAAGGACATGACCATTGAAAAGGCAGAAGAAGTATTAAATAAAATAGAGGATAAATGGAAAAAATTATTAGAACAAAAAGAGAGCCTTTCAAAACAACAGAAAGAGATTAAGGAAACTATAGACAGGTATTCTTTATATAAAGGTTTGGAGCTTCCCCTTTTAAACGAGAAAAATTTTACATTCCTTCATTTTGTAACCGGGCGTATTGCTTGGGATAAAATTGATTTTCTGAACAAAAATTTAGGCAAAAAAACACTTATACTTCCTTTGTCAAGACAGAAAAATCTACAATATTTATTTATAGTAACTGCAAAAGAAGAAGCCAGTGAGATAGAAACTTTACTTGAACAAGCAGGTTTTCAGAAGGAATTTTTACCTATAGCTGAAAAAGAAACCATTGATAGTTTTTTGCAAAAACAACAAGAAGAATACAGAAAGATTTCTGAAGATATGGAAAAGATAAATTTAAAAATAGATGAATTAAAAGTAGAAATAAAAGATATTTTAGACGAGATAGAGAGATTTATAGAATTTGAGCACAAATTAATAGGTGCTGGTCAAAAGTTTTTAAGAACAGAAACCACAGTTGTCCTTTCTGGATGGGTTCCTCATGGTGAAATGCATTCAATAGAAAAGGTTATCAAAGAATCGACAAAGGATAGATACATAATGAATGTAATGCAACCTGATGAGTCTATGGAACAACAAGTACCTGTGCTTTTAAAACATCCAAGGATTTTAAGACCCTTTGAAATGCTTGTCTCAGCCTACGGGCTTCCGAGTTACAAAGAGCTTGAGCCCACCCTTTTTGTCGCAATAAGCTATGTTTTAATGTTTGGAATGATGTTTGGCGATGTGGGTCATGGTTTTGTTTTAGCCCTGTGCGGAATGTTTGCTTTGACAAAGGGTAAAACGAAACAGATAAAAGATTTCGGTATCTTACTTATATCAGCAGGTATTTCAAGTATGATTTTTGGTGTAATATATGGAAGTTATTTTGGTATAGAAGCACTAAAAAAATATGCCATATGGCATGATCCTATAGATTGTGACCCAATAAAACTCATGTATTTCGCAATTTCAATAGGGATTGTGCTGATAAGTATTGGTTTAATATTAAATGCATTAAATCATTTTAAAAAAGGTGATGTAATAGGGGGTATTCTCGATAAATTCGGTTTAATCGGCATTGTGTTTTACTGGGGTGCAATAATTATACTTATTAAAAGTGCCTCATTGAAAGCACAGGGATTGCTGGGATATTTTTTATTTATTTTTATAATCATACCAATTATAGGCTGGGCAATTAAAGAACCCCTCGAACATATTATAAGGCAAAAAAAAGGTGTGCATCATAAAGTGGATGAAGGGTTGGGTGTAGCAATTATGGAATCCTTAATAGGTGCCTTTGAGGCTATACTTAGCTATCTTGCCAATACTATTAGCTTTGTCCGTCTTGCTGCCTATGCCATGAGCCATGCGGCATTACTCTTTGCAGCATTTATGGTAGCCCATGAATTAAAAGGTGTTGCCTATGTAGGAGGTGGTCTGAGCCTTTTTATAATCATATTAGGTAATTTTATCGCCATTGTCCTTGAAGGGGTAATTGCATCGGTTCAGGCATTACGTCTTGAATACTATGAATTTTTTGGAAAGTTTTTTTCAGGTAGCGGCAGGCCCTTTGAACCTTTTTATATTTCTATTGAGGAAGAGGGAAGGGTTTATGAGAAAGAAAAATAATTTAAAAACCTTTGTCTGTTTTTTAAGGACAAAATTCAAAGAAATTCTTTTGGAGGTGTTACATGTTTAAATTGCCGTTTTGGCAAGTAGGATTAATAGTAGGTTTGTTTGTATGGTTTTTACTGCCCGATTCAATATGTTATGCTCAGGAAGCTGCCAAAGGTGGTGCAGCATTGGACGCATCGGCAATTTACAGGATTGGATTAGGCTTTTCAGCAGCATTTGCCATTGGAGCTACAGTATGTGGTGCAGCATATGCAGTTGGCAGAATAGGTTCTGCAGCCTTAGGTGCTGCCGCTGAAAAGCCTGAATTACTCACCCGAAGCATCCTTTTTGTAGCATTGGCAGAAGGGCTTGCGGTACTTGGCTTTGCTATCGCAATGATGCTGATACAGAAGATTTGAAAAAAGATGAAATTTTTTTGTATCGGAGATGATTATACAACCCATGGCTTTAGCCTTATAGGGATTGAGTCTGTTGTGGCATCAACTCCGAAAGAAGCTGAGTCTGCCCTTATGGAGATTCTGTCAAAACAGGATTACGGTATTATCATAATAAATGAGGAGATAGCTAACTGGATTCGCCCTCATATTGACAAAATAAGGATGGAATTATCAAGACCATTAATAGTTGAGATTCCAGGACCTAAGGGGCCTGCAAAATTGAGAAAGACTCTACGCGAATTTGTGCAGGAGGCTGTAGGAATAAGTGTTTCATAAGAGGGGCAAAATATGACATCAGAATTAAATCAAAGCGAAAGGCTTCGGGAAGAGATTCTCAAAGACGCAAAGAAAAAGGCTGAAGAAATAATTAATAATGCTAAAAATGAGGCAGAGGCTGTTTTAATTAGTGCTCAAGCTCAAGCAGAAAAGATAAAAAAGGAGATTATGGACAGTGCCTATAAAGAGGCTGAAAGGAAAAGCGAGCTTATTCTGGCGACAGTACCTGTGGAAATCGCAAGATTTAAGGCAACACATATAGAATCTCTACTCGATTCAATTTACCAAGAGGCGTATAATAGATTACAGAACCTTGAAGGCATAGATTATACAGAGGTATTAATAAATCTTGCTGCCGATGCTATAAATAAAATGGCAGGCGATATATTTAATATAAAGATTTCATGGGTGGGGTTCAATCTGGATGGTGATTTTTTAGCCCAGGAAGTAGCAAATCGTATAGATAGACCTGTAACAGTTACTATATCAGAAGAAACCAATATAATGGGTCCAGGCATAATCATTGAAGACAACGAAGGAAGACAGATCTGGGATAATCGTCTCACTGAGAGATTAAGGCGTCTTTGGCCTGCCCTGAGACGGAAAATTGCCATTGATATTGGTCTTGCCATGTAAAAGGAAAAGCAGGAGGTCATTAGATGACTATAGCCTATAAGATAAGCGAACCTGTTGTTACGAGAATCAGTGGTCCTATTGTTACAGCAACAGGGATGCATGCATCTCAGATGTATGAGGTAGTGCAAGTAGGGGAATTAGGGCTTGTAGGTGAAGTGGTAAGGTTGATAGGCGATCAGGCTACCATTCAGGTGTATGAAGATACAACAATGTTAAAACCAGGTGCCCCGATTAAAAGGACAGGTGCGCCATTATCTGTCTGGCTTGGTCCAGGACTTGTAGGTAATATTTATGATGGTATACAAAGACCCTTACCAGGTATTCAGGCACGTAGCGGTGCATGGATAAGAAGGGGTGAAAAGGTTGACCCCCTCGATACAGAAAAGAAATGGACATTTGAGCCTTTAGTGAATGAAGAAGATGAAGTAACGCCCGGCCAATCCATAGGAAGGGTAATTGAGACCCCACTCGTTGATCATATGATTATGGTTCCACCGGGAATTTCAGGTAAGATTAAAAAGATTGCAGAGAAAGGAAATTATACAGTAAACGAAGCTATTGCAATAATCGAAACAGGTATTGAAACTATAGAGCTAACCATGATTCAAAAATGGCCTGTAAGGGTGCCTCGACCAATAAAAGAAAGGCTCAGGATTAATAAGCCTTTAATAACGGGTCAACGTATAATCGATACATTTTTTCCCATCGGTAAAGGTGGTGCAGCAGCTATTCCAGGTGGTTTCGGAACGGGTAAGACCATCACTCAGCACCAACTTGCAAAATGGTCTGATGCAGATATCATTGTGTTTATAGGTTGTGGAGAAAGAGGAAACGAAATGACAGAAGTGCTTAGAGAGTTTCCAGAACTTACTGACCCCCGTTCAGGAAGACCGCTTATGGAAAGGACTATACTCATTGCAAATACATCAAATATGCCCGTTGCTGCAAGAGAGGTTTCCATCTATACAGGTATCACAATAGCCGAATATTATAGAGATATGGGGCTTAATGTAGCGGTATTTGCAGATTCAACGAGTAGATGGGCAGAAGCATTAAGGGAGCTTGCAGCCCGTCTGGAGGAGATGCCTGCTGAAGAAGGTTTTCCTGCATCTCTACCTACAAGACTTGCACAGTTTTATGAGCGGGGTGGTGCAGTTACAACACTTGCCGGTAAACCAGGTTCTGTTAGTATAGTAGGTGCTGTAAGTCCACCGGGAGGTGATTTTTCAGAGCCAGTCACACAACATACAAGAAGGTTTATCAGGTGTTTCTGGGCACTCGATACTGAACTGGCCAACGCAAGGCATTATCCTTCAATCCACTGGTTACATTCATATTCAGAATATGTAGAAGATGTAAGTCCCTGGTGGCAGAGACAGATCCCGGATTGGATAGAGATGAGAAATGAAGCGATGACAATTCTGCAGAGAGAGGAAAGGCTTCAGCAGATAGTGAAGCTTGTTGGACCTGATGTGTTACCGGACAGTCAGAAGCTCATACTTTTTGTAGCAGAAATGATAAAAGATGGTTTTTTAACCCAGAGTGCATTTGATGAAAATGATATGTACTGTTCACCGGAAAAGCAGGTCATTTTATTACGTCTTATTTTAAACTTCTACAAAAAGGCAAGGGATTTAATACAATTAGGTGTGCCTTTATTGCGAATAAGATCATTAAAATGCGTTCCCCAGATAATAAGGGCAAAGATCACATATGGCAATAAAGAACTCGATAAGATAACTCAGTTAGATAAAGTTGCCATTGAGGAAATGGATGCTTTGGAAAAAGAATTTTATCTTACTAATGAGGGCAATGTAATATGCAAAACAATGTAGATTTTGTAGATAAAGGTTTACAGTATATTGGTGCCACAAGAATAGAAGGTCCTCTTGTTGTTGTGGAAAGGGTGAGGGATGTTGGTTTTGATGAGATAGTAGAAATAATCGATGCAGAAGGTAGACCTCGTTTTGGTCGTGTCCTCGACATATCAGACAAACAGGCTATTGTCCAGGTTCTTGAAGGAACAACAGGTTTATCCAATAGAAATATAAAAGTTCGTTTTTTAGGTGAAAGTTTTCGTCTTCCTGTTTCAAGGTTTATGTTAGGACGTATCTTTGATGGTCTTGGAAGACCAGCAGACGGAGGGCCACCTCCCCTTTCCACTGAATTAAGGGATGTCAACGGTATGCCTATAAACCCTTTTTCGAGACGTTATCCAAGAGAGTTTATTCAGACAGGGCTTTCTGCTATAGATGGGATGAATGCCTTGGTAAGAGGCCAGAAACTTCCCATATTTTCAGGAAATGGATTACCCCATGATAGACTTTCTGCCCAGATTATGAGACAGGCAAGACTTCTTGATGAGACAGTGGAGTTTTCAATGGTCTTTGCCGCTATGGGGGTAAAACATGATGTTGCAGAGTTTTTTATAAGAAACTTTCGCGAATCAGGTGCCCTTGCAAGGGCCGTTATGTTCTTCTCCCTTGCAGATGCACCGAGTGTTGAAAGGCTTTTAACACCAAGGGTTGCCTTAACCCTTGCAGAGCACCTTGCCTTTGATTGCGGTCACCATGTCCTTGTGCTCCTTACAGATATGACTAATTATTGTGAAAGTTTAAGAGAAGTAGGCACTGCAAGGGGTGAGATACCAGGACGTAAAGGCTATCCTGGATATCTTTATTCAGATCTGGCAAGCATCTACGAAAGGGCAGGTCGTATTGAAGGCTCGTCTGGTTCAATTACCCAGATGGCAATATTGACCATGCCTGCTGATGATATTAGCCACCCTGTTCCAGACCTAACAGGTTATATTACCGAGGGACAGATCGTTCTCGATAGGGATCTGTTTCAGAGGGGTATTTATCCACCCATAGCAGGACTGCCGAGTCTTTCCCGTCTTATGAAAGATGGTGTAGGAAAAGGTTATACAAGGGAGGATCACCCAATCCTTGCAAGTCAACTTTTTGCCTGTTATGCCTATGTTAAGAAGGTAAGGGGCCTTGCAGATGTTATAGGTGAGGAAGAATTGAGTGCACTTGATAAATTATATCTAAAATTCGGTGAAGCATTTGAGATGAGGTTTTTAAGACAGGGGGAGTATGAAAATAGAAGCATTGAAGAAACTCTTGAAATCGGATGGGATGTACTATCAATACTGCCAAGAGATGAACTTCACAGGGTAAGCGATGCACTTCTCGATAAGCATTATAGGGAAAAGGTGGAAGAAAATACATTTGAAGAAGGGTTTAAAATCTAACAGGAAGGTTAGGGTTTAATATGGGTAAACTCAACGTAGCACCTACAAAATCTAATCTTTTGAATTTGCAGAGACAGCTTGCCTTTGCCGAAGAAGGATATGATTTGCTTGAGCAAAAAAGACAGATCCTGATTTTTGAATTAATGAGTAGATTGGAAAGGGCAAAAAATGCAGAACAAAATGCAGAGGATGCCCTTAAAAAGGCCTTTGATGCCCTAAAAGAGGCTTATATGGATATAGGTTCAGAAGGTATTGAAAGGGCAATCTGTGGAATAAAAATGGAACATGAAATAGAGATCACAGATCAGCATTTAATGGGTTTAAAAATTCCCAAAATAAAGGCAAAGATTGAACCCTTAAGTGTTCAATATGGATTAACAGGTACATCAGGTAATCTTGATAGGGCAATGAAGCTTTTTTTAGAGGTTTTGCCTTTATTATGCGAACTGGCAGAACTTTCAAATGCAGTAATAAGATTGGCACAAGAATTGAGAAAAACACAGAGAAGGTGCAATGCATTATCAAAGATATTTATGCCTGCCTATCGGGAAACGATAACTTATATTACAGGAACCTTGGAGGAAAGGGAAAGGGAATCTTTTGTAATTATGAAGATGATAAGAGATAAGCTTGAAAAGAATTTATCAGAGGTTATGCAAAGTAAATAAAAAATATTTCCTTATGTCTTTAAAATAATGACAGGAGAAATTTTGTATGTTATATAAAAGTAGGTTGACTAAATAACATAATCCATAAGGAGGGATAGATGGAGGCTCAAGATATTACTAAAACATATGTAAATATGTTTGATGAGGTAATTCCACTACTCACGAGTATATATAAGGGGTTTGTAAGCCAGAAAATCGAACTATTAAAAGAAAGTAGAACTAAATTAAGAGATGTATGGAAAAGACATCTTCCCGAAACAGAACAGATAATAGGCGAAAAGGAAAAGACTGAGGCAGAAAAGAGATTTATAGTTGCGCTGCCACACCTGCAGCGTGTTGCCCTTGCCATTGATAATCTTATCGACAGAATGGAAACAAAGATTCAGGCGGATGTATTGTTTTCACCAAAGGCAATTGAAGAGATAAAACAGCTTATGCTTACAATAGGAACAGAATTTAATGATGTAAAGGCCTATTGTGTAAATAAAAGCGAAGAAAATAAGAAAAAGGTAAAAGAGGACCTCGAAAAAGTATGGAAACTTGCATCTGATTTTGAGATTACACACCAGAACCGTTTGATATTAGGCGTATGTATGCCAAAGGCATCCTATCTTTACATAGATATAACCGATTCATTAAAAAGAATCGCAAGGGAACTTGCAGAATTTGCAGAGTACGCATAAATAAATTATTAGGTCAAAAAAAGTATTTTATAATAACAAAGCCACCAATTAATAAAAGGGTGAACACTATTGTCAATATATTAAAATATTTGTCTATAAAAATTTTAATGGGGGTACCAAAAATATAAATAAGACCGGCAACGAGAAAGAAGCGAAGACTTCTTGAGACCGCAGAGGCAATTATAAACACATTAAAAGAGATTTTAAATGCCCCTGCACTTATTGTAAATACCTTATAAGGGATCGGGGTAAAGCCCGCTATGCCTACTGCCCAGGCATCGTATTTCATATAAAGGTGCTGTACATATTGATATTGTTCCTGAAAACCATAAATTGAAAGTATCTTCATCCCTATTGTGTCCATAAAAGTCAAACCGATAAGATATCCGAATGCCCCTCCCAAAACAGAACCAATGGAACAGATTAAGGCAAAATAAAAAGACCTTTTGGTTATGGAAAGGCACAGGGCAATTAAAAGTACATCAGGTGGGATAGGAAAGAAGGAAGATTCGGTAAATGCAAGGATGAATAGGGCTGGTGTGCCATAAGGTGTTTCTGCCCAGTGCAGTATCCAGTCATAAATCCTTCTTATAAGATTCTGTTTGGTGACCAGTGCATTTTCCAAATCAATTTTCTCCTTTTTTTCAGTCTTTCATGGTTTATTTATTTTGGTTCCTTTTTCACTTAAACGCAAGGTTTTTTGATGGCAGGGCATATTTTTTTGAACAAAAGTTTTTTTTAAATTACAATAGATGGCGATAAATGTCCTGCAACTTCCTGAACCATCAAGCCCTTCCTTTTGAGGTATCTGGGCATATTCACACATAAGATCACAAAAATTAAATAGATTTTTCACTGGATAAGCCTTTCAACAGCATTTTTAACATCTTTTATTGCCGTTGGATGTTCAAGAATATCCACTTTTTTTTCTATGCCAGTGAAACCTATTGTTTCATGGTTTGGTATACTTATTGATCTGAAAAAGGCCTTAACTGTCTCTCCACTGCATTTTATGCCTGTATCATTTTTTCTTCCCCCAACAGTTATGAAAAGGCCTTTCCTTCCATAAATAGAGCCCTTTAATTCTTTTTTTAAGAGATATTTCTCACGCCAAAAACTCTGACATCTATCTATCATTATTTTTGTTTGAGCAGAAACACTGGAAAAGAAAACTGGGGAAGCAACAATTATCCTGTCTGCCTCCCTTATGGCATCATAAATAAATTTCATATCATCTTCTATTATACAAATACCTGTGCTGTCACATCCACCACAATCCTGACATGGTTTTATATCCATTCTATTAAGGTTAAATAACTTTACTTTGTGTTTTATTTTATCTATAACTTTCAATGCCTCTTCAAGGAGTAGCTCAATGTTACCTTTTACTCTGGGGCTACCGTTAAAAACAATAATGTTCATCACTAAATTTTAGATGATCTATTAATAATTATTTTCAGCTTACTTTATAAAATGCAACCTTTTTTGCACCACATACAGGACACGTCTCAGGTGCCTCTTTCTCTGCTGTGTATCCGCAAACCCTGCAAATATAATAATCAAATTCTTCTTCTTGTTTTCCCAAATTTTCAAGGGCTTTTTTATACAGGTTCGCATGGATTTTCTCAACTTCATTGGCCAAATGAAAACTCCTTGCTGCACCCTTATTTCCCTCTTTGTTGGCATCTTTTATCATTTCAGGGTACATACTTTGAAATTCATGGGATTCACCGTTTATTGCTTCTTCAAGGTTTTCTTTTGTAGATTTAATCCCTTTTAATTCTTTTAAATGATTGTGGGCATGGACTGTTTCAGCCTCTGCTGCAGCCCTGAAAAGTTTTGCTACCTGTTTATATCCCTCTTCTTCTGCCTTTTTTGCAAAGGCAAGGTATTTTCTGTTTGCCTGGGATTCCCCTGCAAAAGCCTCTTTTAAATTGTTTTCTGTTTTTGACATATTATAATCCTCCATATTAACTTTTTACTTTTGATTATTTACTATCTCGTGATACTCTTTAACCTTTTTTGCAAAGTCTCTGCCGAAATTGTAGCATTTTTCTTTATCATCTTCTTTTGGTCTATACTGTAACTGAAGACCTGGTTCAAATATTTCAAGTCCCATTTTTCTAAACATTTCATAGGCTTCTTTTACACCACCTCCACCCCAGCCAAAGCTGCCGAATGCCCCTACTATTCTGTTTTTAGGTCTAAGTCCTCCAAGATGGTATAAAAATTCTGCAACAGATGGAAACATTACGTTATTTATTGTTGGTGTTCCAATAAGGGTACCTCTTGCCTTCCAGAACTCTTTTATTGCAACACTCATAGGCGTTGCCCTAAGTTTTATGACATTGCATTCAACGCCTTCATCTTTTATACCCTGCATCAGGGGAATGGTCATCTGTTCAGTGCTATGCCACATGGTATCATATATAATCACAGTGCTTAAATTTGCCTTTCCACTGGCCATATCAAGGTATGATTGAATGATTTTCTCATGGTATTTTCTCCAGATTACACCGTGGTCAGGTGCTATCATATCTATTTCAATGCCAAGTTTTACAATTTCAGATATCTTTGCTTTTATCAACTGTCCAAAAGGCATAAGTATATTTGCATAATAATCTATGACAGCATCATCGAGTTCTGATTGGGATGAACAGGCAATAAATTCATCGTCGAATCTCGAAGATGTGGCAATGTGCTGACCGAATGCATCCTGGGATATAAGCAATTTTGCCTCCTTCACATAGGTAACCATTGAATCTGGCCAGTGTAACATAGGTGTTTCAAGAAAAAGAAGGTTATACATTCCTGTTGATAATGTATCTCCATTTTTTACTATCTTGAATTTCCAGTTAGACGTATCAAAATATCTATCCAGTCCTTTTTTACCCCTTTCGGAAATATAAATAGTTGCTTGAGGGCATAATAACATGATTTTGTCTATACTGCCTACGTGGTCTGGTTCAATATGATTTATAACGATGTTTTTTATTTTCTCCAATCCTGTAATTCTTTTAATATTGTCTACGGTTATATCACAGAACTCATCCTTGACAGTATCTATAAGCGTAATGTTTTCATCCATTATGAGATAATTATTGTATGTTGTCCCCCTTTGGGTGATATATCCGTGAAAATCCCTTATTGCCCAGTCTATTGCCCCTACCCAGTATATGTTAGGCATAATTTCTACAGTTTTCATAACACACCTCTCAAAAATAATGTTAATTTTTAATGGGTAATAACTATTTTGTATTAAATTTAATTTTTAAATTATTACAATTTTGAAATAATGTCAAGGCAATTTTAACCCATCTTTTTTTGCAGAACATTAAAATTATAAAGATTCAAGGAAACATTTGACTAAAGGGATATGCGTGATTAATCTATAATAAAAAATGCCGAAGACGGGACTCGAACCCACACAGGCGTAATGCCTACTAGATCCTGAATCTAGCGCGTCTACCAATTCCGCCACTTCGGCACTATATTAAGATTAGTAGATATTAAACGATTATGTCAAGAGGTGTATATGAAAATTTTCTATTCTGTTAACGAGATGTATAAATTCCAGAATCCTGTTTTGACCATCGGAAACTACGATGGTATCCATATAGGACACAGGCAGATAATAAAAAAGGTTTTAGATTTAGCAAAAAAGATTAAAGGGACAACAATGCTTATGACCTTTGAGCCTCATCCGTTAAGTATATTAAAACCTGAAAAATTAATCGGTCGCATCACCCCTTTTCATGTAAAGAAAAGGATTATAGAAGAAACCGGTATCGAAGTAGTGATAGTTATGAATTTTAATGAAGAATTAAGGCAGATGAGTCCTGAAGATTTTTTTAATAAAATCTTAATAGGCAAAATTGGTATTAAAGGACTTATTGTAGGTTATGACTTCAAATTCGGTAAAGGCGGCGCAGGGAATATACATACATTAAAAACCCTTTGTGAATCAGCGGGTATCTACTTTGATTTTGTTGATGCTATTACTTTTGAAGGCGATAAAGTTGGAAGTAACAGGATTAGAAAATTGCTTATAGAAGGTAATGTTTACAGGGCATCTAAGCTTCTAGGAAATTGGTATTCAATAGAAGGTCGAGTGATCAAAGGGGAGGGAAGGGGCAATAAACTTGGCTTTCCCACCATAAATATTGAAACTGGGTATGAAATCATTCCAAAGGAAGGTGTTTATATTACTGAAGTAGAATTCGATAGTAAAAGGTATCCTTCTGTAACAAATATTGGTTTTAACCCCACCTTTGAAGGAAAACATCTAAGCATTGAAACTTATATTATTGATTTTCAAGGCGATATGTATGGAAAGGATGTCATTATTTATTTTCACGAAAGGATAAGGGCAGAAATCAAGTTTAATGATGTAGAAGATCTAAAAAGACAGATTCAAATTGACGTTAACTCGGCAAAACTCTATTTTCAAGACCTGGTATTATAATTTAAAAACTATCTGTTTGAGTAAGCCCGTATCTTCTTCTTTTATCTGGATACGTAATTCTTTTGGTTTTTTAGATTCCCCGGGAAAGAATACAAAACCATGTGCCACCTCACCCTGATTTATAGGTTTATTTTTAAGGTTTCTTGATTGCAAATCTTTTTTTATCATATCTTTAGCATCCTCATCCGTTAAGCCTTTTACCCCACCCATAGTTAGTCCTGCTGCCGCACCCAAAGCCGCACCCTTTCCTGCAGATTCTAACACATTCTGACCTGTAACGATGCCTATTGCTGCTCCTATTGCACTTCCAGCAATACCGGCAAGGACTGCACCTTTTGCCCCCTCTTTAACCACTGGCCCATATTTTGTTTTAGAATAGATTCTTTCATAGGCTATATTAGAATCAAGGACAGGCCAGAGATTATCTTCAACATCCACAAGAAAAGTTTGGTTAGAAACAATAGAAAGTTTATGCGGGCCCTTGTTGTCAAAGATAATCTGAACTGGTAGCACACCGGATGAGATGATATCAAAACCGAATACATTTTCAGCTTCTTCTTTATTATCAAATACACGGGCAGCTATATCTGCCCCGGATATGTTTATCATATTGGAATATGCAGAGGGGAGCTTAAAGGGAACGACCTGTGTTTTATAGCTCTGGCAAGAAGAAATGACTGCACACAAAAAAAATGCCAAAAAAATTATTAAATATCTTTTCATTTTTCTACTCCATTTTTAACCATTTTAGTTAAGTTTTAGTCTTATGTCAATACCAGTCATATTAATCCATCTCTATATACAATCTCTCCGCCTACAATAGTTAGAAGGTTTTTTCCTTTTAACTTCCAGCCATGAAAAGGCGTATTTTTTCCTTTTGATAAAAATGTGTTTTTATCCACAATCCATTCTATATATGGATTAAAAACAATTACATCGGCAGTATTTCCTTCCTTTAAGTCACCATAAGGGAGTTTTAAAAGCCTTGCCGGGTTTACTGTAAATTTTTTTATAAGTTCACTCAGGGTCAATACGCCTTCATGAACGAGTGTTAAGGATAGGGCAAGGGCAGTTTCGAGCCCCGAGATACCTGATGCTGCCAGATTGAATTCCACATCCTTCGATGGCAAATCGTGAGGTGCATGATCTGTTGCTATTATGTCGATTATGCCGTTCTTTAAACCCTCTTTAATCGCCTCCACATCCTTTTTTGAACGAAGGGGAGGATTGACCTTTGTGTTAGTATCGAATTTAAGGGTTGCCTCTTCTGTTAATGTAAAATAGTGGGGACAGGTATCACATGTGATTTTTTTATAGTTATCTTTTTCCCTGCCAATGATATCAACACTACCTGCTGTTGATATGTGGGTGAGGTGGATGGTTGCATTAACATATTTTGCAATCATAATGTCCCTCTGTACTATTATTTCTTCTGCAATGGAAGGAACAGCATCGAGACCTGATAAAACAGAGGCAATACCTTCGTTTATGAAACCCTGTGATAAATCAGTATCTTCACAGTGGGAGATTACGGGTATACCAAATATCTTTGAATATTCAAGGGCCTTTCTTAATACACCGGAGTGTTTTACAGATTTTCCATCATCTGAGATTGCAATTATCCCTGCATCGAACATATCCCCTATCTCTGAAAGCTCTTCACATTTTAATCCTTTTGTAATGGCACCACAGGGAAAGACCCTGCAAGAACCTTCTAATTTAGCCTTTTTTAATATAAACTCTGTAACGCTTCTGTTATCATTTACAGGATCAGTATTGGCCATACATAAAACGGATGTGAAACCACCCTTTGCAGCAGCCATAGTTCCTGTTTTTATAGTTTCTTTATATTCGTAACCAGGCTCCCTTAAATGCACATGCACATCAATAAAACCCGGTGCCACTATATGATCTGTGGCGTCTATAATAAAATCTTCACCCCCTTTTTCTTTTATATTTTTACCAATTTTTTCAATAATATTACCATTTATGTATACATCGAGTATTTCATCAATGTTATTCTTTGGGTCAATGACCCTGCCTTTTTTAATTAAAATCTTCATTGCTCACGACCTGTAAGAAGATAAAGTATTGCCATCCTCACTGCAACACCATTTTCAACTTGATCCAGTATGACAGAATATTCACCATCTGCCACCTCATCTGATATTTCCACGCCTCTGTTTATAGGTCCTGGATGCATGACTATTACATCCTTTTTTGCATTTTCCAGATGTGCCTTTTTTAGGCCATATAAAACCGCATATTCTCTGATTGAAGGTATATAAGATATCCCACCTCTTTCTTTCTGTATCCTGAGCATCATTATTACATCTGCATCTTTTACTGCTTTGTTTATATTATACTCTACAGTAACACCAAGTTTTTCAACATATGGCGGTATCATGGTTGCCGGGCCGCAACATATAATTTCTGTATCGAATTGTTTTAATGCAAATATGTTTGACCTTGCCACCCTGCTATGCATAATATCGCCTATTATCACGATCTTAAGTCCATCTATCTTTCCCTTTTTTTCTTTTATAGTAAAAAGATCGAGGAGTGCCTGAGTTGGATGTTCGTGGGCACCGTCTCCTGCATTGATTATTGACGATTTCAAAATTTTTGCCAGTATATGAGGTGCACCGGGCATGCTGTGTCTTATTATAATCACATCTGGTTTCATGGATTCGAGATTTTTTCCAGTATCTTTCAGTGTTTCCCCTTTCACAAAACTGCTTGTGCTGGCAGAGATGTTTATCGTATCTGCACTTAACCTTTTTGCAGCTATCTCAAAAGATGTCCTTGTTCTCGTGCTCGGTTCGTAAAAAAGGGTAATTACAGTTTTACCCCTTAATGTAGGGACTTTTTTAATTTCTCTGAGGGATATCTCTTTAAAAGATTCTGCTGTTTCAATAATGAGAAGAATTTCATCTTTAGTGAGGTCCTTTATCTCGAGAAGATCTTTTTTTGTCCAGTTCATTGTGTCCCCACTATAATAACCTCATCTTTACCGTCAATCTCTTTTAATTTAACGAGGATTTCTTCACCAGTTTCAATTGCATAAAAAATGCCGGCATAGTCTGGATGTATGGGTAGTTCCCTGTTACCTCTATCCACAAGAACTGCAAGTTGAATTTTCTGTGGCCTGCCTAAGTCCATAAGTGCATCAATGGCTGCCCTTATTGTCCTTCCTGTGTGCATAACATCATCTATAAGGAGTATAATCTTGTTGTTTATATCAAAGGATATGTCTGTTTTTTTTACAACGGGCAGTTTAATCTTGAAAAGGTCATCCCTATACATGGTGATATCGAGTATACCCAGGGGCAATTCCTTTTTCTCTATTTTTTTTATCTTTTCCTGAATCCTTTTTGCAAGAAAGACACCTCTTGTCCTGATTCCTATCAGACATAAATCCTCACAACCTTCATTTTTTTCAAGTATCTCGTGGGTAATCCTTGTAAGAGTTCTGTCAATGGCCTTTTTATCCAAAAAAACCCTTTTTTTCATCAATCACCCATATAAATAGCATTTTTATGGCACGTTTCAATACATGACATACATTCTATACAATCTTCAGGGGATGAGACGACTACTCTGTTTTCACTGTAGCCAAAGACATCATTAGGGCAGGAGTCAATACACTCAAGACAGAGATCACATTTGTCATGATTTATTTTTGGCTCCATTTTTTATTAACTATAACAACGTTTAATAAAAAAAATCAATTACAAAGTATAAGAAAAGTATAGGGAGATACAATAACAAATTTCTCTTGACAAAAATTAAAGATGATTATAACTTTGTATGTTTTTTCACATAACGATTCAAAAAAATTAATTTGGGGTATATAGGTGTTTAAATCAATAAAATTAAGGTTTATTCTTGTATTAATCTTTTTGATAATCTCGATAATCTTTTGCATTCCCAATGTATTGGAGCTCAAGGGGAAATGGAAAGAGTATCTTCCCTCTGATAAAATCCATCTCGGCCTTGATTTAAAGGGGGGTATGCATCTTCTTTTAGAGATGGACACATCAAAGATGATGGATAATATCCTTGACAGAAGATTCAACCATATTAAAGATGCCATGATAAAAGAGGGCATACGCTTCCTCGATATAGTTAAGAAAGATAACGGTCTATCCATAGTAATTAAACAGGAACAAAAAGACAAACTTTACAATCTTATAGGTAAAGACTTTGTTGATTTTAAGGCAGGTGGACAGAAGGCAGATGGTGAAAATCTAACAGTAGATTTTATTCTGTCAGAAAAAGATATAGCTCACATTAAAGAGAATGCACTGAACCAGGCCCTTGAGACCATAAGAAACAGGATAGACCAGTTCGGCGTAACAGAACCTGTAATTGTAAAACAAGGCGATAACCAGATACTCGTGCAATTGCCGGGTATTAAAGACCCTCAAAGGGCACTGGAGTTAATTGGCAGAACAGCCCAGCTTGAGTTTAAGCTCGTAGATGAAGAAAATATAGGTAGATATACAGGTGGATCTCCACCGGAAGGGGACGAAGTTTTACCGTTAAAGACAAGGAATCGTGAAACAGGTATAGTGACGACAGTGCCTATCCTGTTGAAAAAACAGACCCTTCTTACAGGTGATTTTTTAACTGATGCAAAAGTAAAAATCGGTGGGGAATTTAATAACGAACCTTATGTAGCCATAGAATTTAATTCAGAAGGGGCAAGGATTTTCGATAAGATTACGGCAGAGAATATAGGAAAAAGGATAGCCATAATACTGGATAATACAGTATATTCGGCACCTGTTGTTAAAGAAAGGATTTCTGGCGGAAAGGCATCTATAACAGGCGGTTTTACTATGGATGAGGCAAAAGACCTTGCCATTGTATTGAGGGCAGGTGCATTACCCGCCCCAGTTAAGGTAGTGCAGAATATTACAATAGGTCCTACCCTCGGACAGGATTCAATAAGGAAAGGTGTAAGCGCAGCTATACTTGGAGGCGTTCTTGTTATCGTTTTTATGATTTTTTATTATAGATTTTCCGGTGTTATTGCAGTTGCTGCGCTGATTTTGAATATTATTTACCTTCTCGGTGCATTTACTGCCTTAAAAGCTACAATGACCCTTCCCGGCATTGCCGGTATAATATTAACCATAGGTATGGGAGTTGATTCTAATGTGCTTATTTTTGAAAGAATAAGAGAGGAATTAAGAATTGGCAAAACGGTAAGAGCTGCAATAGATAGTGGATACGAAAAGGCATGGGTCACTATCTTTGACTCCCATATCACAACGCTTATAACAACTTTTATACTTTTTATTTTTGGCACAGGCCCCATAAAAGGATTTGCAGTTACACTAAGTATAGGAATAATTATAAACCTTTTTACATCCGTTTTCGGCTCAAAGGCTATGTTTGACTGGATAATTGCAAAGTATAAACCAAGGAGTCTTAGCATCTAATGAAACAGATTGAGATTATAAAGGATACAAATATAGATTTTATTAAACACAGAAAAAAGGCTTTTATCATATCAGCAATAATTGTGTGTTTAGGATTTTTTGCATTTATAATGGTATGGCTTGGCAAGGCAAACTTAAGTGTAGATTTTACCGGAGGTATTCAATTACACATAAGATTCGATAAAAAGGTAGATATAGGTACATTGAGAGATATTTTTAGTAAAAATGATATTAAAAATGTCCAGATTCAGGAGATAAGCGGCACAAATGAATTTCTCATAAAGACAAAAGGTGTGGAAGAGGAAAAAAATATTCAGGACAAAATTGAATCGCTTTTAAAGAATGCCTTTGTGGATAGAGGATTTCAGGTGCTTGCAACTAACATGGTAGGGGCATCTGTAGGTAAGACATTAAAAAGGGATGCCCTGATAGCCATGACCATTTCTTTTATATGCATCATAATTTACATAGCATGGAGATTTGCCTTTATCTTCGGTATTGCAGCAACAATTGCCACTTTTCACGATGTGCTTGGGATTCTTGGTATTTTTTATATTCTAAATATGGAGATGAATATTCTGTTTATTACAGCCCTTTTAACCATTGCTGGATATTCTTTGACAGACACCGTTGTTGTGTTCGATAGAATAAGGGAAAATATGTCAAGGATGAAGTCAAAATCCGATTTTGGAGAGGTTATCAATAAAAGTATAAACGAGGTTTTAAGAAGGACATTAATTACCTCACTTACAACTTTACTTGCAGTAGGAGCAATACTCTTTCTTGGAGGAAAGACTTTATTAGATTTTTCTCTTGCGCTTTTTATAGGTATTATAATAGGTACATATTCTTCGATTTTCGTTGCAAGCCCTTTGGTTTTTATATGGAGGAAGAGGGTTAGATAAGATAGGTATTGGTCAGTTTTATTTATATCTTCTAAAGAAGACCGATGCAGTCAAGGCTTGAAGATATATTAAGGAACAAAGAAAGGGAATTAAAACTTTACCAGAGGTTTCTCGAACTTAAAAGAGTATGTGAAGAAGAAATATTTCCATCGTCTAAACTTCCTCTAAAAAAGCACGTAGAAGATTTAAAGACACTTATAGAAAACATTTTGCCTGAACCGAGAGATAAAACAGAAGAGATGTTTTCTGGAGAGATATTTACACTTCTCGGCATCATATACCTTCACGACATAGATAAGCTAAGAGAATACAGATGGAAACCGGAATCTTTAATATTAAAAAATATTTTTAATTATAACAGAGATTTAATAAAAAATAATGGTTTAAGAATTCCTGAAATAGCCATGGAGGTAATAAGTTATTTTTCATTTTCTAATAAGCTAAGGATGCTGCCTATACAACTGGAAATAACAGAAGATAATAAAAAGGCTATAATTAGGAATACAAGGGTTATCGGGCACATATTCAATTTTGCCCATCTTATATACGATATCTTTTTCTCTGATATAAAGTTTTCCCAGCTTAGGAGGTTTAACGAATCAAAGGTATTTTTAAAGAAAGACGATGTAAACATCTCCATAGAGAGCAGGGAAGGTATTATCTCTATCGGATATACTGTTAAATTTCCATATGAAATGCATGTGTTGAATAATGCAAAAGCATTAATTGAGGATATGTTTTATGAATTTAAAGAAAATGTTAACGGTAAATACGGCTTAAACTACAAAGAGATACTTTGGAATATTAAAAATGATTTTAACTATGAGAGAGACCTATTTGAAATACCAAGGTTTTCTCCTTATAATGAATATGAGGGGCCACCTGTAGAGAGATGGGAAAAGGCATCCTTAATACTCGATAAACTTTTCAACAGTGGTAATGCCATAGTTATAGGAGAAGAATCAACGGGTAAGACTACTGTGCTGAAATCATTTGTAATGCCTCAACTATTTTTACTGAGTAAAAATGTTTTCTATTGCGATATATGGGAAAGACCAGTAAGTGAACTGAGAAATATTATATGTAAAAAATATAGCCAGTTCAGTCAGACCGGTCTTGATATTATTTCAATTTGCAGAAGGCTATTAGAAGATGAACCCTGTTATTTTATTATTGATAACTGTGAACGGTATATAAATATAGGAAAACAGGAACAGGAAAAATTCGAAAGATTTATAAAATTCTGCATGGAAAGGGATGGGGTATTTTTAATAGTATCTGGGGACAAGAGTAATTTTTTTGAATGGTTTAAACCCTTTGAAGGTTTTAATTTATCTTCAGTGTGTGAGGTGAAACCCATAAAAGGGGCCATGGTTAAGGAGGCCTTTGATGAAGAGAAAATATTATGGAATGTGGAGGCTACATACAAGCCCATAGAGCTTGCCATGATAAAGGCAAGATTAAACCCCGAAAGTGTTCTGCACGACCTTTTAAAGGATATAAAAGATGAATACGATTTTAGAAGTTTAATGGCGGTACTTGTTGATAAAAATGAAAAGATCTTGAAAAGATTTACTATAGAAGATTTATATTTCTGGACATGCATACCTAAAAAACGCATCACAGGTTATCTGAATTTATTAAAAGATAAAGACATAGTTTTGCAAAGGGAGACACCGGAGAAAATATTTTATCACCTTTCAGGTAGATACTTAATAGATCCTATCTATAATGTCCTTAAGCTTCATGAGTTTGATGAAAGAAAAAGATTAAAAAATCGCCTAAATAATTCTGTTGCAAATAAAACTTTTCTCGATAAAGAAGACATCGAGGTTTTACATAGATGGAAAAATACAATGATTTTTTCAAAAGAAGAATCAGGGGTTATCCTTGCAAGTCTTATATTTTATTCAGAGGATTATTCAGATTTTCTTGAAAAGGCCTCAAAAGAAGGTGGAGGGATAGACATCCAACCTATCCTAAGATTACTATATTTTGATGATGCTAAAAGAAGAATAGAGTCTGTGAAAGTTTTAGTAAAAATTAAAGATAAGGATATGATTAATCCTTTGCTCGAACATCTTAAGAAAGAAGAGGTGCAGGAAATAAAAGACCTTTTGATCCAGGGTATATGCATAACAAAGAAAAAAAGGGCAATGCTTGCCATAGTGAATACCTTAAAAGAGATAGGAGATAAAGAACTCCTGCTCAAGGCAATAGACTTCTTCTATTATCTTCTGGGGGTTAACGCGAGAAGTCTTTTGACCGAGATAAAAGAAAATGAACATGACCCCCAGGTGCTCAAAAAGATAGAGCAAATCCTTTCTATGGGTTAGGAAATATTTCTAATCCGTTCATATAGGGTTTTAGGACGTCAGGCACCTTAATCGAGCCATCCTTTGTTTGATAGTTTTCAATAATGGCCATAACTGTCCTGCCTATAGCAAGACCTGATCCGTTTAATGTGTGGACAAATTCATTTTTACCATTTTCCTTTTTATATCTTATCATAGCCCTCCTTGCCTGAAATGCCTCAAAATTACTGCAGGAAGATATTTCTCTATATATGTTTTGTCCTGGCAACCATACCTCAATATCGTAAGTCTTTGCAGAGGCAAAGCCAAGATCGCCGGTACAGAGGGCTGAAACTCTGTAATGAATATTTAATTTTCTTAAAACCTCTTCTGCATCGTTCAATAAACTTTCGAGTTCTTCATAGGATGATTCGGGTGTTGTAAATTTTACCAATTCCACTTTATTAAATTGATGTTGTCTTGTTAAACCTCTTGTGTCCTTTCCATGGGCACCTGCCTCTTTTCTAAAACACGGTGTATATGCTACAAATTTTATAGGAAGGTCTTTTTCCTTTAGAATTTCATTGCTGAAGATGTTTGTAACAGGAACCTCTGCAGTGGGTATGAGAAAAAAATCGAGGCCTTCGAGCTTAAAAAGCTCATCCTCAAATTTGGGTAATTGACCTGTTCCTGTCATCGTTTGTCTGTTAACCATAAAAGGCGGCAAAACTTCAATGTATCCATGCTCTCTTGTGTGAAGGTCTAACATAAAATTTATCAATGCCCTTTCCAGCTGAGCGCCAAAAGATTTATAAAGTGTAAAACGGGAGCCCGTTATCTTTGCTGCCCTTTTAAAGTCAAGTATATCGAGCTTTTCTCCTATATCCCAATGAGGGAGGGGCTCAAAATCGAATTTTGGCTTTTCTCCCCAGACCTTTACAACCTTATTGTCTTCTTCTGAAGCACCAACTGGAACAGAAAAATGGGGTATATTTGGTATCATGAGCATCATATCTTCCCACTCTTTTTCCACATTTCGTAATTCCTGTTCAAGGTGTGAGATTTCTGCACCAATGTTTTTTAGATATGCAATCTTTTCTCCTACATCTTCACCTTTTTTCTTTAATCTGGCAATCAAGTCTGATAAAGAATTTCTTTCACTCTTTAAGGTTTCTGTCTCTTTTATGAGTTTTCTTCTTTTTTCGTCTAATTTAAGCACCAAATCTAAATTAAAATCAGCCCCCCTTTTTTTTAAACTTTCATAGACCAAATGGGTATTTTCTCTTATTATTTTTGGGTCGAGCATTTAATCCTCCAGTAATCTTTCATTATAAAATATAGGGTTATATGTATAAATTATGCCGTTTAATGTATATATTGGCTGGCCTTCTATTAAAAATTGAACCGCCCTTGCATTAGGCATATTTGCCAGGAAAGTATTAACAATTGAAAATACTACAGTAATTTCCCTTTCAGGTTCTTTTGTCTCTTCTATGAGGTGTTTTGAAAAATTTGTATACACTATACCTCTTTCATCTATAGCAAATTCATAAAGTGTAAGACCTTCAGGTATTGCCTTTAGCTCCTTTAAAGCCTTAAGCGCCAAATCTATTTTAGTTTTTTCTTGCCTGTCCTTTTGTATCTTTAAGGTTGTTTTTGTTAATTTTAATCCTTCACCCGGGTAAAAGATAACAAGTTCTTCTTTTGCCTCTATATCCTTGTTTTGAACTATAACATTTTCTTTAAGAAAGTGATTATACATTATTAAGATCGTAAAACCTATCAATATGATGGCGATTAATAAAAAAAATATCCTTTTCTTTTTTTTCTTTTTTTTTATCTCCTCTTCGAATTCTTCAATAAGCATAAGCTGCTATCAATCTGTTTTTGTTTTTTCATAAAACTTCAAAAATTCAGAAGAATTCATAATCCTGAAAATCGGATATATGGCCGATTTTCTGTATGCATCCATAAACCCTTCGTGTATACTTTTTTTATAACAGGCGCTTAAATCTTCAAGTATAATAGTATAAAAATCATGGCATACGGCATCAAATGCAGTGGCTAACACACAGAAATGGGTGTTTATTCCTGTTACAAGGATAGTATCCACGCCCCAGGTTCTCAAGGTCTGGTCAAGATCTGTTTTGAAAAATGCACTAAATCTTCTCTTTTCAAGAATCGTATCTTTTCCATCTGGTTCGAGTTCTTTTAAGGGCAATGTGTCTTTTGTTCCTCTTATTGCATGGGGTTTCATCCTTCCCTTAAAGATAAAGTCTTCTTTTAAAAAACTATCGCATGCAAATATTATGGGTATTCCGTAATTTCTGCACTTTTTTATAAAATCTCTAAGAGGTATTATTATTTTTTCCTCTTCTTTCTCTCCTGTTATGTTTTTTGAAAAGTTTCCCTGTAGCATATCAACTATAATTAAAGCAGGTTTCATTGATTATCCCCTTCCATGATATTTAAATTCTTTAGAAAGAGATTTTTAAAATTTTCAAATATAGCGATTTTTACTTCTTCTATACTTATACCTTTTAATTGGGCTATTGTTTCCACAGTATATTTCACATATAAAGGTTCGTTTCTTTTTCCCCTAAACAAAACAGGGGCCAAAAAAGGTGCATCTGTCTCTGATAAGAGTCTGTCCATGGGGATATACCTTACCACATCTATGGTATCCTGTTTTTTTCCATATGTTAAAGTCCCTGAAATAGATATATAAAATCCCAGGTCTAAAAATTTTTTTGCATACTCTTTATTGTAAGAATAACAATGGATTACACCTGTTGTTGCTTTAGCATCCTTCAATATCTTCAGCGTGTCTTCTTTAGCCTCTCTTGAGTGGATTATTATAGGCAGTGCAAAATCTTTTGCCAGAAAAACCTGTCTGATAAAGGTCTCTCTCTGGATATTATGGGGTGAATAATTTTTAAAAAAATCGAGCCCTATCTCACCGTAAGCAACAATTTTTTTGTTTTTATTTAAATATTCTTTTATTGCTTTTTCAGTATGGTCATTTAGTTGAATACTATTATGGGGATGAATGCCTATGGCACCAAATAAATTTTTAAATTTTTTTGTAAGTTCTGATACTGTTTGAAAGTATTTTTCCTCTGTAGCAACTGTAAGTATATATAATACACCCCCATCTATTGCCCTTTTTATCACTTCATCTCTATCTTTTTTATAAGATTCCATCTCAAGATGACAGTGGGAATCGACAAACATAAGCTTTTTATAACATATTTTAAGTCTTTAGAGTATAGAATTTATCTTGAAAAGCAATCACTCAAAAGCATCAAATAAAAATGAAAGAGAACAACTTAAAATTTACTTTAATATCAATGTGTTACAAAAAACGATTCCAATCTTCCATTTAAAACAGAAGACTTTACTAAAATTTTTTAAAAAAAATTAAATTTTTTTAATTTTTTTCTTGACAATTTTTTTTAGCTATTATAACATCGCAAACTAGAAACATAATAGTTTTTAAAGGGGACAGATGGAAGAATTAGCGACCATCGAACGGGAAATAGAAGAGCTTAAATCTAAGTCAAAAAGTGTTTACTGGAATGATGAGATAATTTTAAAAACCTTAAACGACTGCGCCAACTGTTTTTTTGATTTAATAGGCGGTGAAAGTTGTTACTTCTACCTTGCATCGGCAAGAGGGAAGGAAGTTGAATATGAATATGTAATATCCCGTAAAATAAGAACAGGACTCACAAAAAACGCGGATCAGATACCAAACAAAGTTATTTCTTCATATCTTGGCAAAGATAAACAGAGCTCAATAGGCTGGGTCAGATTAACATATAGCGATGCAAATGGCTTTAGTTTTACACCTGCTGATAAAAAACGCCTCTCCGATATGGCTCAGATTGCTGCCCTTGCCATAGAAGATTCTATTAAATATGCCAACAATGCCCTTATTGCAGAGTGCAATCAATTAGCAGTAATCCTTGCCTTTGTGAGAATAATTGAGGCAAAGAGTAAATGGACATTAGGTCATAGTGAAAGGGTAACAAATGTAGGTGTAATGTTACTTGAGGCAGCACTGGGTGACCAGGAATGGGTTATGTCCATTGACCAGGATGAGGTATATAAACTGGAAAGATGGTTCAAATTTGCCGGATTACTCCATGACCTTGGTAAGGTGGGTATAAGTGATGCATTAATAGATAAACCGGGTAGGCTAACGGATGAAGAATTTGAAAAGATAAAGCTTCATCCAGGTATAGGCGGTTCACTTATGGATGTTCTGGGCCTTGAATGCACAAAGGCGATAGTGCCCATGATTGAACACCATCACGAGAATTATGATGGAACAGGTTATCCTTCTGGGCTAAAGGGTGATGAAATTCCACCTGGTTCGAGGATACTTAAGATTGCCGATGTATACTGTGCAATAACTGAAGAGAGGCCTTATAGAACTCCTTTAGCACACTGGGACGCAATAGAAGAAATTAGAAGAAATAGTGGAAGATTCTTTGATCCAAAACTCGTAGAGATTTTTTGTAAATTACCCTTTAAGAATTTAGATAGAGTTGAACAACCAACGCAACAGACTGAATCTGCAGAAGAAGGTACTTTTGAAGAACAGTATGCCGAAGATCCATACCACATACCGTCTGTAAGAAAATATTCGGTGTATACAAAGAAATAAATACAAAAGGGTTTTTTAGGGAATAATCAAACCTCTTACCACCATTTAAATGTCCTTTTTCATTAATTATTCAATAAATGTGATTTATATTAAAAAATAAAAAATTATCACTTTGTAATATTTTTATTTAAAAAAATTAGTATGTGTGTTAAAATCCTGTCTCAAAAGATTAATCGGCTGTTTTAAAATTATTTTTTAATTAAAAAATATCTGGAGGTTATATGATTCACGGAGAAACAGGAGAGTTTTTTAATGTAGCAGACTATTTTATTGACAGAAATATTAGACAGGGAAAAGGACATAAGGTTGCTGTCTATACAGAATATAGGAATTATACATATAATGATCTTCAGAAAATGATAAACAAAACTGCAAATGCATTTAGAGAATTAGGGGTGAGGGTTGATGACAGGATAATCTTGATCATGCTCGATGTTCCGCAGTTCTATGCAGTTTTTTATGGTGCAATCAAAATAGGAGCGGTACCTATCCCCCTAAATACAATGCTCACACCCGATGATTACGAATATTATCTCAACGATAGCAGGGCAAGGTGTCTTGTTATATCAGAAGAGCTTTTGCCTGTTATTACAAATATAAAAGGTGATTTAAGGTATTTAAGGGACATGGTGGTCATTTCTGAAAAAAAGGGTGCCCACATACCCTTTAAACAGAAATACAAACATGCATCAGAGACAATAAAGATTGAGTATACAACAAAAGATGATGTGGCTTTCTGGCTTTACAGCTCTGGATCCACAGGCTCTCCTAAAGGAGCAATACATTCTCAAAATGATATGGTCGTGGTATCTCAATCTTATGGTCAGGGTATCCTTGGTCTAAGAGAGGATGACATATTATTTTCGGCAGCCAGGCTCTTTTTTGCTTATGGGCTTGGCAATTCTGGTTATCTCCCATTTTCAGTAGGGGCTTCTGTTGTTTTAAACCCTGAACCACCAAAACCGGAAAATATTTTTAGGCACCTTGTTAGATTCAGACCTACTATATTTTTCGGTGTGCCCACATTATTTGGCCAAATCCTTGATTATGCAGAAAAATTAGATGCTGAAAGGGGGACAAAACCTGACCCCAACGAGAATCATGAATTTTCATCAGTAAGAATTTGTGTTTCAGCTGGTGAGGCTTTACCCCCTGATATCTATTATAGATTTAAAAAGCGTTATGGGATTGACATACTTGATGGTTTAGGTTCAACTGAGATGTTACATATATTCATTTCCAATAGACCTGGAGAGATAAAACCAGGTTCAACGGGTAAGCCAGTGCCGGGATATGAGTTAAAGCTTGTAGATGATGAAGGCAAAGAGGTGCCTCAAGGTGAGATAGGGACGCTTCTTGTAAAAGGTGAAAGTGCAGCCCAGCAATATTGGAGAAAAAGGGAAAAAACAAGATTAACCATGCAGGGTGAATGGATAAACACCGGTGACAAATATTACATGGACAAAGATGGATTTTACTGGTTTGCCGGCAGAGGAGATGATATGCTAAAGGTAGGTGGTATATGGGTTTCCCCTATTGAAGTGGAAAATTGTATAATGGAACACCCTGCAGTTTTTGAAGTTGCCGTTGTTGGCCAAAAAGATGAAAAGAACCTTATAAAACCAAAGGCCTATGTTGTTTTGAAAAAAGATTATAGTCCATCAGAAGCATTGAAAAAGGAAATACAGCAATGGGTATTAGATCGTATGGCAAAATATAAATATCCAAGATGGGTTGAATTTGTTAAAGAATTGCCAAAAAGCTCGACAGGTAAGATCCTGAGATCTAAACTGAGGAGCTAAAAACAATCGGCTGTTTACTGAATGCCTGAAATCTGTTAAGTTATATCTTTGTGGACTGGATTATAGTAAAAGGTGCAAGGCAGCACAATCTAAAAAATATAGATGTAAAGATCCCCAGAAACAGGATGGTGGTAATAACAGGACCCAGTGGTTCTGGTAAATCCACCCTTGCCTTTGATACCATCTATGCAGAAGGTCAAAGAAGATATGTAGAATCTTTATCTTCATATGCCAGACAGTTTCTTGAACTTATGGATAAACCTGATGTTGATTACATTGAGGGTTTATCCCCAGCAATAAGTATTGAACAAAAGACATTAAGCAAAAATCCGCGAAGCACCGTTGGAACAGTAACAGAGATATATGATTATTTGAGACTCCTTTTCGCAAGGATAGGCCATGTATATTGTTATAGTTGTGGCAAAGAGATAAAGAGTCAGCATGCACCCCAGATTGTAGATACCATCCTTTCATACGGGACAGGCACCATGCTTACCATACTTGCCCCAATAGTTAGGGGTAGAAAAGGGGAATATAGAAAAGAATTGGATGATTTGAGAAAGCAAGGCTTTACTAAAATAAAACTGAACGGAAAAATAATCGACCTATCAGAAGAGATTATTCTTGATAAAAACAAAAAACACGAAATAGATGTTATTATTGACAGGATAAAAATCAGAGAAGGCATCGAAAGAAGGCTTTTTGAGGCAGTAGAACTTACCCTTAATAAGGCAGATGGTCTTTTAAAGGTTGAATTAGAAGGTAAAGGTGTAAATATATTTAGCGAAAAATTTGCCTGCCCTGAATGTGGTATAAGTTATCCTGAGATTACACCTCGAATGTTTTCTTTTAATAATCCCTATGGTGCATGTCCAGCTTGTTATGGTCTTGGAGTTAAGGAATATTTTGACCCTGATTTAATAGTACCTAATCAGGACCTTTCGTTAAGAGAAGGTGCCGTTATCCCCTGGAGTGAAAAAAATCCTGTACATTTTTTGCCTTTTATTGAAGGTTTTGTAAAACATTACAGGATTGATATAAGACAACCCTTTAAGGCCCTGCCAAAACATGTAAAGGATGCCATTTTTTACGGTACTGGCAGTGAAGAAATAGAGTTTTATTATGACAGAGGTTCAAGAAGAGAAGTTGTAAAAAAACCATATGAAGGTGTAATAAAAGAACTTGAAAGGGAATACCAGTATGCAGGATCATATGAAAAAAACAGATACGAAAGGTTTATAAATCTCATTCCATGTCCTGTATGCAATGGTACAAGACTTAAAAAAGAGATGCTATGGGTGAAAATAAATGGTTTAAATATTGATGAAGTATCAAGGATGACCATAGTTCAATGCTTGGAATTTTTTAAAAATTTAGAATTAAATGAAAAAGAGACAGAAATTGCAAAGACCATTTTAAAAGAAATTACATCTCGACTTAATTTTCTCGTAGATGTAGGACTTGATTATATTACATTAAGCAGAAATTCTGCCACATTATCATCTGGAGAATCACAGAGAATAAGACTTGCAACGCAGATAGGTTCAGGATTAACCGGTGTTTTATATGTCCTTGATGAACCGAGTATAGGGTTACACCAGAGAGACAATGAACGCCTTTTGACAACACTTAGAAGATTGAGGGATCTTGATAATACAGTAATTGTGGTTGAGCATGACTATGAAGCCATTGTCTCTGCCGATTATGTTGTGGACTTGGGTCCTGGTGCTGGTGAAAATGGAGGTTATGTGGTTTTTCAAGGCACACCCTATGAACTTTCACTTCACGAAGAATCAATAACAGGTAAATACATTTCAGGAAGAGAAGAGATAAAGATTCCTCATACAAGACGTAAACCAAAGGGGTTTATAAGGATAAAAGGGGCAAGGACGAATAATCTTAAAAATTTAGATGTGGATATACCCCTTGGTGTTTTTACAGTAATCACAGGTGTTTCAGGGTCGGGAAAAAGTTCTCTTGTAGTGGATACACTGTATCCTCTTTTGAAACAGAAATTGTACAGGTCAAAAGATAGGGTAGGGGATGTGGATGGTATTGAAGGATATGAGGCAATAGATAGCGTAATAGATATTGACCAGTCCCCCATAGGTAGAACCCCAAGATCAAACCCTGCAACATATACCGGTGTATTTACATATATTAGAGAGCTTTTTGCAAAGCTACCTGAATCAAGGATAAGAGGTTATAAAGAGGGCAGATTTAGCTTTAATGTAAAAGGCGGTAGGTGTGAGACATGTGCAGGAGAAGGATATGTAAAGATTGAGATGCAGTTTCTTCCCGATGTTTATATTGTTTGCGATGCATGTAAAGGAAAGAGATATAATAGAGATACCCTTGAAGTAAGATATAAAGGAAAAAATATTGCTGATGTACTTGAGATGACTGTTACCCAGGCAATGGAATTTTTTGATTCTATCCCTCATATAAAAAATAAACTTAGAGTACTCAATGATGTGGGTCTCGGATATATTAGACTCGGTCAGGCTGCAACGACCCTTTCAGGGGGTGAAGCGCAGAGGATCAAACTTTCAAGGGAACTTTCAAAAAAAGAGACGGGAAGAACATTTTACATCCTTGATGAGCCCACAACAGGTCTTCATTTTGCAGATATTGAAAAACTCATAAGGGTTTTAAATGAGCTTGTAGAAAGAGGTAATACAGTTTTAGTAATCGAGCATAATATGGATGTTATAAAGTGTGCAGATTACATCATCGATTTAGGCCCTGAAGGTGGTGAAAAGGGTGGAAAGATTATTGTAAAGGGTACACCTGAAGAGGTAATAAATTGTAAAGAGAGCCATACAGGAAGGTTTTTAAAAAATTATCTAACAGGTAGTATTGATTTATCGAGTTTCAGGCGAAAGAAATCACTGTGAGGCAGAAATGATTTCAAAGAAAAAGAATGTAATTGTAATACCTGCAAGATATGCTTCTACAAGATTGCCCGGTAAATCACTTATTGAAATAAATGGCAAACCTCTTATACAGTGGGTTTTTGAGAATGCTATGAAATCTCAACTAAAAGACGAGATTTATATAGCTACCGATGACAAAAGGATAATGGAGAGGGCAAAGGCTTTTGGTGCAGATGTTATTATGACTTCAATGGATTGCTCAAGCGGGACAGAAAGAACCTATGAAGCCATAAAAGAAAAAGAAGCTGATATTATAGTAAATGTTCAGGGTGACGAACCTTTTATTCGATATGATATGATAGATATTCTCTTTTCAGAGATGAAGAAAAAGAGGATTTATATGGCAACGCTGTGCTGTAAAATAAATGATATAAGTGAATTTGTTGACCCAAATACCGTTAAGGTCGTTTTAAATAAAAAAGGCTATGCACTCTATTTCTCCCGTTCACCTATACCGTATTTTAGAAATAGTTCTGATACCCAGAAAAAGATTGTGTATAAACATATAGGCATCTATGGGTACACAAAAGATTTTTTGAAAAGATATATTAATATGAAGAGGGGTTTTCTTGAAGAGGCAGAATCTCTTGAACAATTAAGGGTGCTTGAAAACGGTTATAAGATCAAAGTATTGATTACAGAATATGATGGTTTTGGAATAGATACTAAAGATGACCTTAAAAAGGCTGAAAAATATTTAAAAGAAAGGTAAAAAATGGTGCATTCTGATTCATTAAATTTTGATACAAAAGGATTTGGTGATACCATTGATATAACAGATAAAGTTACAGAGATATTAAAAAAATCGGGAATAAAAAATGGATTAATTACGCTGTTCTGTCCTGGCTCAACAGACACAATAACAACCATTGAATTTGAATCCGGTGTTATAAAAGATCTGAAAAATACACTTGAAAGGCTTGTGCCTTCAACTATCCCCTATGAGCATGATTATAGGTGGCATGATGGAAATGGTTTCTCCCATGTAAGGGCAGCACTTATGAAACCATCATTGACAATACCGGTAATTGAAGGAGAGATGACATTAGGAACCTGGCAGCAGATTGTGTTTATTGATTTTGACAACAGAAGCCGCAGAAGAAACATTGTTGTTCAAATAACAGGTGAATAAATCAAAATTATATTGAATAATAGGCCTTTATGATATATAATTAAATATGCCTTATCTTTTGGGTAATTATACCTGAAAGAGAAGGGTAAAATAAAAAACCGAGATCAAGGGGATACCTGAGATCAAAGGAGTTAAGATGGACCAGAAGATTGGTATCATCGGAATAATTGTAAAAGACCGCAAAAAAAATTCCCCCCACGTAAACAAAATATTAACTGACCATTCAGAAATAATAATAGGCAGGATGGGTATTCCCCAGAGGCAAGATGATATAGGATTTATATCCCTTTTTGTAGAAGGAAATACTGATAGAATAGGTTCTCTTACGGGCAGGCTGGGCAGCTTAAGCGGGGTTATAGTAAAAAGTCTTTTAATACCTTTATCAAAATAGAGGAGGATTAAATATGCTTGCAGTTTTAACTAAAAAAGAAAGGGATTGGGTACAAAGTGTTGTTAAGGAAGAAGAGATTGAAAGATACATGAGAAATGGAAGGGATTTTATAGACGATGATGAGATATGGGAGAAGCTTAGGAATAACAAAAAGCCTGATAAAAAGAAGATAGAGGATATCATTCAAAAATCTATGGAGATCCAAACACTTGAACCCGACGAAACTGCTTGTCTTTTAAATATAGAAGATCCAGAGATATGGCATCAGCTATTTGATGTAGCAAAAAATATAAAAAAGAAGGTTTATGATAATAGAATCGTAACCTTTGCCCCATTATACTGTGGCGATCTGTGTGTGAATAACTGTTTATACTGTGGTTTTAGAAGAGAGAATATTGTTATAAAAAGAAAAAGGCTCACCCTGGAAGAGATACGAAGAGAAACAGAAGTTTTAGCAGGTGAGATAGGTCACAAGCGTCTCATTGTTGTATACGGTGAGCATCCATCAACAGATGCTGCATACATTGCCGATACAATAAGAACCATTTATGATGTAAAGGTTAAGACAAAAAATGGTTATGGACAGATACGCAGGGTAAACGTAAATATTGCACCCATGTCCATAGATGATTTAAGTTTATTGAGGGATGTAGGTATAGGCACTTATTAGGTATTTCAGGAGACCTATCACCATGAGACATATAAAAAACTCCACCCTGAAGGGACTTTAAAGGCTCACTACCAGTGGAGGCTTTACTGCCATCACAGAGCACTTGAAGCAGGTGTAGATGATGTGGCCCTGGGTGCCTTATTCGGACTTTATGACTGGAAGTTTGAAGTAATGGGACTATTATATCATACAAGGGATTTAGAGAGGCAGTTTGGCATAGGCCCTCATACCATATCATTTCCAAGGCTTGAGCCTGCGGCAAACACACCGTTTATACAGCAAACGAGATACAAGGTATCTGATGAAGATTTTAAAAAGATTATTGCAGTAATAAGGTTATCCGTGCCTTATACTGGCATGATTCTTACGGCCCGTGAGCCTGCCTACATAAGAAGAGAGGTCATACCCATAGGTATTACCCAGACCGATGCATCTACAAAGATCGGTATAGGTGCCTATTCTGATAGATATACGGACCAGGAAGAAGATAGACAGCAATTTCTGTTAGGGGATACAAGGAGTCTCGATGAGGTAATAAGAGAGTTAGCCCAGATGGGATATATTACAAGTTTTTGCACAGCAGGATATAGATGTGGTAGAACAGGAGATCGAATAATGAGCCTTTTAAGAACAGGGAGAGAGGCTGTATTTTGTAAATTAAATGCAGTGTTAACATTTAAAGAATGGCTTGATGATTTTGCATCTTTTGAAACAAAAGCAGTGGGAGAAGTGGTTTTAAAAAAAGAGATGGAAGAGATAAAAGAAAAGCTTCCCCAGAATGTATATGAAAAGCTCCTTGAATATTACAAAAGAATTGAAAATGGCGAAAGAGACCTCTATTTCTGAGTTAAAAGAGGCATTTAATATTATTGCCCATGAAATAAAAAGAGAATATAATGCCCATATCTGGTTAATAGAGGTATTTGGAAAGAGGCATTCTTATATAGCAGGATGTAAAGATGATTCCTTTCTGCCACCAGAGGTCATCTATATAAATGAAAAATACGCTGTTGTTTCAAGTGACTGGGGAAAGTTACCCCTCGAAAAAAAAGAAGAGTTATTCTCTCTCTTGAATAAATATGTTAATAAAACGTGATAGAAATAATTTTTGTAGATATACTGTAGAATATTAAACCAAATCTATGTCCTTTGGTTTTCCTCCTATTGAGAAAAGTCTGGCCTCAGCCTCTTTGAAGTAGAAGGTCACGAATGATTCATCATCAGCACCTTTTGGATATATTTTAAGAAGCTGTGGAGACTCATTAAATACCTGTTCCTTTGCCTCTTTAGATTCATCAAACTCAATGGTTCCTCTTAGCCTGAGCCAGGTTAAACGATCTTTCCCAACAGCAGATATTTCAGTAACAGGGTTTTCTATCAAATTTCTATATACCTCTTTATTTTTGTTTGTGCAGAAATAGAGCTTATTATTTCTTTTCATTACAAATCCAAATGGCCTTACCCTGGGTTTTCCGTTATCTATAGTTGCTATGTGGAATATATTGGCTTTTAAAAAATCATATGCAGTCTCCATTATGACAACCTCCATTTTTATTCAAAAATTTAATTTTTTATAGATTATGCCATTGAAAATACCTTATTTCAAGTCCTCAATTATAAGGCTTTACCATTTCCATATCACATATTCAGCAAATTTTTCTTTTTTAAACTCATATTAGAAATTAAAAATGACCAATGATAACCATAAAAAAGGCAGGCCAGAAAAACCAGCCTGCCGGTGAATTTACTCTTTCATAACATTTGACGCTGCAGGACCCTTTGGGCCATTTACAACATCAAAAGTTACAGAGTCACCTTCATTTAGGGATTTGAAGCCGTTTCCTTTGATAGAGCTATGATGAACAAACACATCTGTGCCGTCATCTTTTGTGATAAAACCAAACCCCTTTGCATTGTTGAACCACTTTACTGTTCCTTTTGACATAAAAATACCTCACTTTTTTTATTGAAGCATTACGGTGCTATGTTAAGAAGATACTACAAAAAAGAAAATTTCTGCGGTTGCTACTAACAAATGCGTCCGAAAACTTCTTGAGCCATTATCCCACAATAATAATAAAAAAGCAATAATTGTTTTAATTAAAGGGAAAAATTATCTAAAAAATTGAAGAAAACTTCCATTTATGTTTATGGAAGCATCCCTAACCCCGTGATTGAAAATAATTAAGGCTCACCCTATACTAATTTTAACCAATAAAAGCATAGGGGGTGAGCCTATGAAGGAGATAAGAATATATCCTTCAGAATAAGTATACCATTTAAAACAGACAGACATTCACTGGATAGAGGAGGTATGAGCTGGTATAAAAGTGGTGCAAATCCATTATTAAGACTCAGGCTTTTGAAACTCAATGGTTAGTGGGATACCTATTGGCAGCAAAGGCGAAAGGAGTTTATCCGACATGCAGCCTGAATTGAATCCTATCACGGAAAAAGAGATGCTTACGGAATAAAATGTGACATTGACATTGGTAATAACAGTATAGTAAAGAAATATGGGTTGTGCAAGAAAAAAATCAAAAGTCGAGGCCACGGATAAAAAATTAATCCGTTAACATAGATTTCAGTACATGCCCCTTTAAAACTTTTAAAAATTGTAAGA
>Ga0123519_10001043_pt1 | contig 48403 bp, 39 predicted proteins | sample YelNatPaOPRAMG02_FD_87396 | JGI IMG/M metagenome (GOLD analysis project Ga0123519, IMG submission 87396) | Hot spring microbial communities from Yellowstone National Park - Yellowstone National Park OP-RAMG-02 (version 2) | ecosystem: Environmental > Aquatic > Thermal springs > Hot (42-90C) ...
TTCGGAAAACCGATTCCCAGCGGTGACTGGACCCAACTTTCAGCCACGGTAACAGTGCCCGAAGAGACCAGCACGATGACCGTCGAGCTCGGCCTCAAGGGAACCGCGGGAACTGTGTGGTTCGATGATGTTTCGGTTATAGCCAAATCGCTGTGCGGCATACGCCCCGCGAAAGGCGCTACCGAGCTTCCCCCGGGCTCGAGTAACTGGCCACTGGATATAATAAACCGCACCGGAGATAAGCGCGCAGCCAGAATCGTGGTTACCGCGGACGATATCAAAGCGACGCAGGATATCCGGCTCGACGGATCGAGCCCTCAGCAAGTCAAAGTCTCCATCCAAGCAGGTGCGCCGAGGCTGGAAAACTTCAAGCTGCGGCTTATGGATCCGGCTTCAGGAGCGGTGCTTGCTGAATCGAATGTCGGAATGCGAATTGTCGATGGGGTAGAGCTCGAACCGCTCGTTCCGACGCATTTTTGCATTGAAGATGGCAGCCCCTCGCTCGAGGCTCGAGTCTGGAACCATATCCCTCCGGAAGAGGTCGAGAAGATCGAGGTTGTCCTGAAAGATGCCAATGGAACTTCTTTATTTACTAATACGCTTCACCCACAAAAGACCGGCTGGACCGATGTTACACTGGCATCAGCAAATGCTGGTCTTGGTGAATATCGAGTCGAAGCGACGCTTTACGCGCGCGATGGTAAGACCTACTCAGACGCGCAGCCCTGGCATATTATCCACCGCTCCCAGGCACGGGTGACGATCGATGATAGCGGGTTTCCTGTGGCTGACGGAAAGCCTATATTTCCGCTCGGTACCTTCAACAGCGGGCGCTACGAACTGATGAAAAACCTCGGATTTACCGTAACTCACGCCTGGAACCGTATGAAACTCGCGCCCGAAGGCGACCGCACCAACAACCAGGACGCCCTTAATTATCTCGATGAGACCGAGAAAGCAGGCATGAAAGCTATCGGCTTCCTGCACGTTGCCTATATGGAGCGCCAGGACTGGGCTGAACTCAGGCGGCGCATTCGTATGTTCCGCAACCATCCCGCGCTGCTCGCATGGGACCAGGAAGAGGGGGTCGCGCGCGGAGAAGTTCCTATGTCGCGGCTCGAAAAGCTCGTGAAGATCGTTCGCGAGGAAGACCCGAACCACCCCTTCGTGATGGCGGATTCCTACGATGTGATCACCAAAGTTGATCGCAGCCGTTTCTTCCGTAACGACCTTATGGATATCGGGATGTGGTGGTATTATCCAATTCCGCTCAACACCGGCAACGCAGCCGCTGCGCTCGAAGGCCGCGATGAATCCGACAGCCTCGTGCTTAATCCGCCATCGTTTATGGTTTCGACTACCAAACCCGAGTGGGTGGGTATGCAGGCTTACGTGAGGGAAGGCGGTAACGGCAGAATTCCCACCGATGCCGAATACAGGTGCATGGCTTATCTGGTCCTGTGCAGCGGAGCGAAGGGGCTTCTATACTATATGGGCGGCAGCGCGTGGAGAGTCGAAGGCATGCCCGATGAGCGCCCGTGGGGTTATTTGGACGATCTTATACCCGAGCTGAGCGCCATGATTCCCACAATTATGGCGCCTACCGCTCCCGATAAAGTGTCTATCGCACCTGAAACCGCCAAGCTCGCCACTCTTCTTAAGCTCAAAGGGAACACATATACGCTCATCACCGTCAATAGGAGCGACAAAAACGTAGACGCGGTTTTCAATTCCGGCTGTTTCAGGCCCGGCGGCGTGGAGGTGCTTTTTGAAAAGCGCGAAGTGAGCTCTGATCTTGGGACGCTGAGGGATACATTCGGTCCTTATGCCGTCCATGTATATCGCTGGAGCAGGTAGCCTCTGATTCAACCCCCGTGTAGACCTAGTACAATTACCAGAAGTTGAGCAAAAATAAATTCACCCATTGACATTGCGTCTGCTGTGGTATATAAAGCGTATTAGTAGTTTATTAGCACTGTATTCTTATTGCTATTCAAGCATACAGGTCTGAGCTTGCGGTTTCGGTCCGGGGGCAAATCATACCAGTGGCCGGATGAGAATGTGCCAGGATCGATGCCGCAAGCTTATAGGAAAGTGAGAGGAGGAACTGTCGATGAAGAAAGTATTACTTGCGGCGACTGTGCTGGCTCTGGCGCTGGCTGTCGCCCCGGCATTCGGTTATGTCTATATTAACTCGACGTTCACCGGAGACACTGTGGCGAACCCTGCAACATCCAGTTACCCGGCACCCAAGCTCTGGGCTGTGGGCGGAGGGCTGACTACAGCACAGTGCGCGGACAAGGTTTCCGTGGTTGACGCGGCGGCGGAATTTACCGGTGAAACACCGCCGGCTGATATCGGGCATTGTGTGCGCTTCCATGACCCCGTGAGCGTTGCCGCTACTTCCAACGTGAACTTCTCGCGCTCGTTCGCGCCTACAACTACGGGAACGGTGACGGTGACGTTCGACATGAGACTGGCACAGACCACTTCGGCATTTTTTATTCGTATGTGCAATGAGGGGGCTATAACCTCTGGTGGAAGCTGGGCCAATATGCTTATCTTTGAGGGCAATCAGGCCTGGGCTACTCCCGCAGCGCCGGGTTCCATCTCTTACATGACCTGCTATGCCAGCAGCGGCACCTATGTGAAAACGACTGCCACCTACCAGGCGAATAAGTGGTATACGGTCAAGCTCGAACTGAACCTCGACACCAAGCAGTGGAGGGCGTTCATGGGCGATAAGGGCAGTTCCGACCTGCCTCTGATCGTCGACTGGGTAGATTTCATCCATTCCGCCACCGGCGCTACCTATACCCAGGTGAGTAAGCTTCAGCAGATCGCATTCTTCACCTCTACCAAAGCTGCGCCGGAGACCGATGGCATTACTTACATTGACAACGTTCATATCGAGGGGAACGTAGCTCCGCTCATATTCAATACTATCCGCGATGCCCGCCTCGCCGATAAGGGCTCGACCGTTCTTCTGAGCGATAAGGTCGTTACCTCCGGCACTGACGAGACGAATAACCCCTATTTCTACATCCAGGATGACGAAAAGGGTGGAGCTGGGATCCGCGTGCGCTACTTTGACGCGGTTGTTCACGAAGGTGACAGGGTAGATGTTCAGGGGACACTGGCCCAGGCTTCCGATAACGGCGGTGTCGTCAATCACAACGGCGAGAGGGAGATTACCTCCGAGGCCATAACCATTCATTCGTCTCATGATCCCGCCCCTGTTCCCATCTATGTCCGAAACGCGCAGGTGGGCGGCGGCTGGCTCGGTCCTAATGAGACTGTCACCGGTGGTCCCGAGCCCAGGCTCAAGGGTGTATATCCAATGAACGCCTACGGTGACCTTACCACCTACGACGCAACTAAAAACACGTTTGCTCCGTTGTTCAATACCGGCACGCTTGTTACCGTATGCGGAAAGATCACGCGGGTGTGCGCGTATGATCCTTCGCCGGATAATCCGTTCGATATTTACATCGACGACGGCTCACTGGCTTACGACGGTTTCATTTGTGCTGCACAGGGTTGGGACGACACCAATCATCCCACTGGTCTCCGCATTCGGATCAACTCCGTTTTGGGGAACCAGCTTCCGATGGACCTTTACACGCTGGGCAAGTATGTAGTGGTTACCGGAATTGCAGGTGGTGTATCCAACAGCGATATTTCTAGCGGCAACGGCATTCGCAACATCCGCGTGGTGCGCCCGCGGAAGGTCGCAGACGTTCAAATTCTTCAGTAGTAAACACCTAACGGCGCCGCCCCAAAGCCAGGGGCGGCGCTGCTTGCACCATACACGCCTGCCAAAGGGCCGGAACAGGCCCTGGTCTCACAACACTTGAAGGAGAAGTAAATGAAGGGTATTTTGTGCCTGCTGGCGGCTATTTGCCTCGCCGCCGCTTCGATCGCGGCTCTCGCGGCTGAGACAATTCCTCAGAGCGACAATTTCGAAGGTTATGCTCTCGGAACATACGCTCCGTTCGTATCCAATGGTTTCACCACCTGGGGCGACTCGGCTACCACGCTATCGGGTTATCGCTACACGGTCATCGAAAATGCCGAGCTCGACGGCAACCCCAATAACCAGGTCGCGCATATCGTAGATAAAAACGAATATACAGCTCCGAACAGTAATAACAATAAGAACGCTCACCTGCGCACTAATTTCTGGGCGAGCAACTGGCCGACTTACGGGGTGCGCGATGTTTCCGCTGATATATGCCCGCTGCAGACTAACGGACCTTTCAAAGTCACCATTACCAATGGTTCTGGCTGGACCAGCGCCGGCAACTGGATCGCGTCTGTTGCGTTTGGCAGCACCGCGGGCAATACATTTTTTCCGGGCATGACCACGGGCAGCAAAATCGGCCTTCAGAAGACCACCGCTTCAACCAACGCCTGGACCAATACAACATACACCTACTCAGCCAATACCTGGTATACCGTGAAGTTCAGTATCGATGTAGACAATAAAACATACCGGGCTTATATCGGCCAGCATGGTGGAGATCTAACCGAGCTCACCTCCGGCTGGACGAGCTGGGTCACCACCAACGGCGTTGTAACCCCCAGCAGCATGGGCGGGATCTATTTTGCCACATCAAACAAGGCAAATGAAGAAGCTGAGCTGCTTGTGGACAACGTTTCGGTAACCCCGGAGCCTTCGAGCCTGCTGGCTCTAGCAACCGGCGCGCTGGGGCTGCTGGGCCTTGTCAGGCGGAGGAGAAGCTAATAACTCTTGCTTGGAGTGGGCGGTACACTTGGACCAGGCGTTTGCCTGGTCCTTTTTTTTGATTTGGCTGTTATAGTTCCTCTTGGTTTATAAAGAAGCCATGGTTACTGGGTAGCTATCAACTACACAGAATACTGTCGTGCATTGCTTGAGCTGAGAAAGCAGTAATCAGAAGGCCAAGGTGATGATGTGGTATTTTCGAATCCCTTTGCAATATGAAACGGAGAGATTATAACTGCGTTGACTTCATTTGTGTGCGGTCTTAAAATGGCAGCAATCTGATCTGGGGGGACCGAATGAAGCTTTTGCTTATTACGGGGCTGATGTTTATGGTGGGTAACTGTGTGTTTGCTGATTGGCGGTGTGGTGTTGATAAGACTACCGGCGCGATTACGGATGTGGCCATTGGCGGTAAGATTATCTCGATGATAGCAGGGGCGCCGGGTGGGGTTTGTGTTGAGGAAATAGCTTCACGGGATGGTAAGGCTGTTAATATCGGGAAGACAGGCAGGTTTTCGACCAGTGTTGTGACCAGGCGGAGTGGTAACGCCGTTATGGTCGATGCTGAGATTCGCGATACCAGAGGCGGCGATTCGGCGGCTGATGTGTTCTACCAAATTCCTGTCGATATAGACGGCTGGACCTGGTGTCCGGATATCATTGATAGTGCTCCGGCTGGAGAGCAGACCCAGGATGAGTCGCCGATCGCAGTGCTCGTCAATATGAAGACAGGCGCGGGGCTGGCCGTGGCGATCACCCCGGAGACACCGTGCATTTTTATTTCCGGATGCAGTAAGGCCGGGGGGTTGTTCGTCAAGGCTAAGGTAGGATTTTCCGAGCTCACAAATCCGCCTTCACGGGCGAAGATCAGCTTTGTGGTCTATCCCGTCGATGCGCGGTGGGGAATGCGCTCGGCGCTTAAGCAATACTACACGATGTTTCCCAAAGCGTATGAAGGGCACTCGAAAGTAAACGGCTTGTGGATTTTCCACGGCAAGGCGACCACAGCTCCGAATCCCACTCAATTCGGGTTCCATTCTCTGGGTGAGCTCGAAGAGGCGCATAAAATCGGCAGGCTCGCGGTCGATATCCTCACCCCTGAAGAAATCGCGCGGGAGAAGAAATGGGGGATAGAGATCTATCCCTACGTTATCCCGGGTCAACGCGAGGTCGGGTTTCTGGACAGCCTTAAAAATGAGGGGAAGATCATGGGCATGCCCGAGCAGGATGGTACGAGCGATGTGCTGGAGACTCATTACACTACCGCCGAGGCGATGAAGTTACTCGAAAATATGAAGGATAAGAACTTCACGCTCACCCAGCATATTCAATCGATCCCCGATTACATTACAACGGTAAAAAACAGCCTTATGATCGGGGCTGATGGAGATGTGATCACCCGCCCGCGAATTACATCCTGGTCGGACAAGAGCCTCACCTTCCCCATGAACCCGAATCCTTTCATCCCCGGCGGTGAAAAGAAGCTTAACGCCGGTATGGAGATACTGAACGAGTGCCGGAAGTGGTTGGAGGAGAAGCCATGGGACGGCATTTATGTGGATTCGCTCTATCGTTGGGGCGCATACGTCAATTATCGCCGCGATCATTTCGCCTACGCCAGATACGGACTTACCTATGGCGGCGATGGCAAGCCGTGCCTCGATAATTCGCTGGAGCATCTTACATTCCTCGATGAGTTGAGCAAGCTGGTGCGCTCGAAGGGTGGGAAGCTCACGGCTAACGGCGTGCGGCAGCGGTGCTTCTTCCACGCACAGAGGCTCGATGTTTCGGGATCAGAATTTGGGACCAATGTGACGGTAGAGGGTGTTGCCGCCAGGCGGGCGATGGTCTATCAGAAGCCTTATATGAGTATGAACCATATAATGAAGGGGCGAGAGGTTGATCGGCGCTACCTCGGCAGGTGCTTCCTTTTCGGTGTCTATGGCTGCTCCGATATGCCATATTTCAACACTCCGGACTACCTTAAGGTAAAGGATATATACGATACCTATCTGCCGATTCAGCGGGAGATGGTTCCGCTGGGATGGGAGCCGGTCACATACGCTCGCGCCCTTGCGAGGGGGGTGCTCACGGAGCGCTTCGGCAGCGGACATGTGATCTTATTCAGTATCTACCGGGATAAAGGCGGAGCAAAGGCAACCGACCTGGAGGTGGATTGTGCGCAGCTGGACTTGGAGTTCGATAAGCTGAAAGTGGTCGATCCGGTGTCGGGAAAAAGCTTAGTTATTACAAAAGGCGAGCAAGGAAGCGCCGTGGTTCAAGGTATTCCGCTCAGCGCCGATGGTATGGGAGTAGTTAGGATCGAGATGGGTGGGAGTTAAGGATTGAGAATGCACTGGCTTTTATAAGCTTTCTCCAAGCAAAGATTGCTCCCGGAACACCCACTCCGCTTGCTTATCACTACTGGATGAGATATCATATGACCAGAATACAATAATGGTCAGAGGTCAACTTTGGGCAGAATTATACATAATCTACCCCGGGAAGATGTGAAGAACTCTATTCTCGATGCCGTGGGGCGGCTGCTGGTTAGATATGGTTATAAGAAGATGACCGTGAGCGATATCGCTAATGAGGCCGGTATAGGCAAGGGAACGGTGTATCTTTATTTTTCCAGCAAGGAAGAGGTGGCGCTGTCGTGGTTCGAGAGAATCCACGGTGAGCTGGTTCGGGAGATGGAGTCGATTGCGCGTTCGGGAGCGGAGCCCATATGCAAGGTGCGGGAAATGCTGGTGGAGCGCGTGATGTTCAGCTTCGATCATCTGCAGGTATTCATGCAGAGCCTGGATGAGCTCTTCGCGGCGGTGAGACCGGCACTGCTGGATAAGCGCGAATGTTATCATGCGGAGCATGCCGCTATTCTTGCTCGAGTTTTGCGCGAGGGGTGCGAAAGCGGCGTCTTCGAGATCGATGATATTGGCGCTGCGGTGGAAGCGCTGGTGCTCGCCATGAATTCCCTTCTCCCATACAGCCTGAGCACATCTCAGCTTGGCGAACGCGATCAGATCAGAACGAAAGCGGACCATCTCGCCGGGCTAATGCTCAGGGGATTGCTTCGCCAGAATCCGCGTTAGGTCTTAATTCTTCGATTTATACTCTGTTGTAACCGCGAAAGGGCAGGGCCCGAATGTCTCAGATGGCAGAACCGCAAGCCGAATTTGCCGAATATTCAGGAGCTACGCGCTGGATCATATTGATAGCCGTAATGATGGGGACGTTGATGCAGGTCATCGACTCCAGCATCGTCAATGTGGCCATCCCTCAGATGATGGGCAACCTCGGTGCTACCATGGATCAGATCGGGTGGGTCTCGACGGGTTACATCATAGCCAACGTGATCGTGCTGCCGCTTACGGGGTGGCTTTCGGCTGTTTTCGGCAGGAAGCGTTATCTTGCCACCTCGATGCTGATCTTTACCGCGGCTTCGTTCTTCTGCGGGATGTCGAACAGCCTGGGAATGCTGGTCTTCTTCAGGATCTTGCAGGGAGCGGGAGGCGCGGCTCTTCTTTCCACAGCGCAGGCGACGATGATGGAGATATTTCCTCCCGAGCAGATCGGTATGGTCCAGGCAATATACGGGGTGGGTGTGATGGTCGGTCCGACGGTCGGGCCTACCCTTGGCGGATGGATCACGGATAATTACTCCTGGCCATGGACCTTTTTCATTAACATCCCGGTTGGAATATTAGCTGCTATCCTCGTGACCATGTTCGTGCATGATTCCAAATATAAACGGTCAACGAAGGGCGGGGTGGATATTAAGGGAATCGCTCTGCTTGCGGTCGGGCTTGGGTGTATGCAGGTGGTGCTCGAGAAGGGGAACCGGGAAGGGTGGTTCGATTCTTCGATGATTGTGGCGCTGGCCGCGATATCGCTGGTGGGGATTGTGCTCTTCGTGATGTGGGAGCTTCACACTCCTCATCCCGCGGTCAGGCTGCGGATTTTGAAGAACCGGGGGTTCGCGGCGGGCACTATCTTCGCTACGGTGCTCGGTTTCGGGTTGTATGGCGGAACGTTCGTGCTTCCGATTTTCCTCCAGGATATGAGAGGTTATACAGCTCAACAGACCGGTCTTATTCTCCTTCCTGGCGCGATAGCCACTACGATCATGATGCCCATTACGGGCAGGCTTGTCTCGTGGTTCTCGGCACGGGGGCTGGTGGCGATCGGGGCTATATGCTTCACATCTGCTATGTTCCTGCTGACACAGATAACGATGGACACAGGGCCTGAGCAGATGTTCTGGCCGCTGGCGCTGCGGGGCGCAGCGATGGGGTTTCTGTTCGTTCCGCTGACGCTGGCAACGCTGATGGGGCTTCGAAAGCAGGATATGGCTGATGCGACCGGGCTTTATAATCTTTCGAGGCAGATCGGCGGAAGCATTGGAATCGCGTTTCTTTCTACGTTTCTCGATCACAGCACGGAGATGCATCGGAGTGTGCTGGTCGAGCATATCAACATGTATAGCGCCACGGCGATGCAGGAGCTTAATAAGCTGCAGGCAGGGTTTATGGCCGCGGGCTCTTCTATGCATACCGCTCACATGCAGGCGCTTCAGCTGCTCGATCAGACCGTTCAAAGCCAGGCGGCAATACTGGGCTTCGAGGATGTGTTCCGGCTTTCCGCGATAGTGTTTATCATTGCAATCCCGCTGCTGCTGCTTTTCAAGAAGGGCAAGGCTGCAGCGCGGAAAGAAGGGGATAATTCTTAATTTTGAATACATGTACGGTGGTGGTCTGATCGGCGCCTAAAGAGAATATCAATGCTGATCAGACTCCCGCACCCATGCCTATTCAAAATTAAGAATTAAAAACTCAAAATTTCTCCATTCAGCATGACCCTGAGCGCGCTCGTCCCATTTTTGTGTATATTGAAGGCAGAGGTTGTATTGGCGTCGAAGGTTACCTCAACAACAGTCCAATGGGGAATGTTTTAGATGAAACAGGTATCAGCAATCATAGTAGGAGCAGGACACCGGAGCATGCTCTGTGCGAGTTATGCGCGGAGTCATCCGGATGAGTTGAAGATAGTGGGAGTCGCGGACCCGAATGAGTGGCGGCGCAAGCAGGCTCAGGATATATATGGTTTCCCTGATGATATGTGCTTTGAGACCGCCGAGGCTCTCGCGGATAAAGGCAAGCTGGCGGATGCAATTATAAATGGAACGATGGATATGCAGCACGTTCCGACCGCTCTTCCGCTCCTCGAAGCGGGTTATGACATGCTCCTCGAAAAGCCGATATCGATCTCTGAAGATGAAGTCAGGCAGCTTTTGAAGACTACGCGCAAGTGCGGCAGGAAGGTGATGATCTGCCACGTTCTCAGGTATGCTCCGTTTTATGTGGAAGTTCGCAAGCGGGTGAAAGAAGGGGAGATCGGAGACCTTGTGAGCGTGATGACTGTGGAGAATGTGAGCTATCATCACATGGGGACCTGCTTCGTCCGGGGCAAGTGGAACCGGAGAGAATGCGGCAGTTCGATGCTCATGAGCAAGTGCTGTCACGATCTGGACCTTATTACATGGATGAAAAGCGGGATCGCTCCTAAAGCGGTGGCCAGTTTCGGGAGCCTGATGTATTTTAAGCCGGAGAATGCGCCGGAGGGCTCGGGCACGAGGTGCCTGGTGGATTGCAAGATCGAGGAGAGCTGCGATTATTCGTGCCGCAAGCATTTTATCGATCAGAACCTGTGGGGAGCCTACGCATGGCAGCACATGGAGCACGAGGATCAGAGCGTCGGGAATAAGATTCGGTCGCTAAAGGAAGAAAATCCGCACGGCAGGTGCGTGTGGCGGTGCGACAATGATGTGGTGGATCATCAGACTGTTGCGATAGAGTTCTCTGATGGGTCCACCGCTTCACATAATATGATCGGCGGAACATCGAAGCCGTGCAGATCGATCCATCTCATCGGGACAAAAGGTGAGATTCAAGGCGTAATGGAAGATGGGACGTTCGTTGTGAGGCATCCGGATGCGCGCGCGGGGCACGAGTATACAGAGGTGAATGTCGATATGAGCATGACCGGCGACGGGCATGGCGGTGGCGACCTCAGGCTTGTGGAAGATTTCGTGAGAACGCTTCGCGGCGATACTGCTTCAATTTCGTCTACTAACCTGGAAGATTCGATCTATGGTCATTTGATAGGGTTCGGAGCTGACCGGGCGAGAGTCGAGAGACGGTATGTAGATATAATCGAGTAGTTGGATATCGCCGGCAGCGGGTGGTCTAGCTCCGTGAATCGCCGGGCATTGGGGGAAGACTTTTATCCGGAGGGTATCGGGGTGCGGGTTTTATCCGTAGGTTCGTTATTGGCGCTGTTTCTTGCTGTGTGTGGGAATGGCCTGGCGAGCGAGATGGTAAGCTATTCATCTCCGCGGGAATTTCAGAAGTTTACGTTTTCTCATGCGAAGTGGGATAAGCGGGCTGAGGGAATTACTTTTGATTCGAAGGCGCCGGCGCGCGAGGGAGAAAGCGCTGCTTTGGGTGTGATCGAGTCGCCCGAGGTGGCTGCCCCATTTCCGTTCGATCAGTTGGTGCCGTCCTGGAATGCTTATACGAAGAGCGGAGGTTCTCTTACGATCTTCGTTAAGGCGCGAGTTGATGGGAACTGGTCGAAGTGGTATAAAATGATGCTCTACGATACCGATGGGAAACCGGAGGCTAAGAGGAGCTATGATGAGCTGAGCGATGCGCTCGGAGATATTTCTGAAGATACCCTCAAGCTCGAAAAGAAAGCTGATGCGTTTAAGCTGCGGATAGAGCTTGCTTCGACGGATGGGAAGAATTACCCGTCACTTCGATTTCTCGCGGTGAACCTGCTCGACACGGCAAAATGGAGCGAGGATATGCCTCCGGTGAAAAAGGCCTGGGGGGTGGAACTGGATGTGCCGGAGATATCGCAGCTTTCGGACCCGAAGGGCTGGAACTGGTGCAGCGCGACCTCCACCACAATGGTGCTCGGTTACTGGGCGAAGAAGCTCAACCGGCCCGAGATGGCGATGAAGCTTGGAGATGTGGCGGAAGGCTGTCTTGATCGCGGGTTCAATGGTTATGGGAACTGGTCGTTCAATGTGGCGTTCGCGGGCGAGTTCAAGGGGATGCGGGCGTATGTAAGCCGGTTCACGAGTGTCTCGCAGATCGAGCAGTGGATTGCCAGAGGTGTGCCGGTGATCGTTGCCGTGGATTACGGCAGGCTGTGCCGGTGGAATACGAAGGCTAATATTGGTCACCTGATGGTTATAAGGGGATTTACCGGGGATGGAGACCCGATTTTCAACGATCCGGGGGCTAACCTGGCTAAAAACGAAGTGATCCGCAAAGTATTTAAGCGCGCGGATTTCGAATACGGTTGGCTGCATCCGGAAGGATCGTATGGAACGGTGTATATCATCTATCCTGAAAGGCTCAAGCTCTAGTTCAATTATGAATCGAGAATTGGCGCAGATGCACGCGATTTCTGCACAATGCAAAGAATTATAAATGGGGGATCCATTATGCGGGGTAGAGTGGTTGGTCTGGCGCTGGTGATTTTCGTTACCTTGTGTGGGAGCTGTTTCGCCGCCAGCACGTTCATCAGCTATGATACGCAGAAAGCATTCGATGCGTTTTCGCTCTCACATGCGAAGTGGAACAAGGACGCCGGTGGAATTACATTCGATGAGAAGACTGCGGGTAAAGATGGCGAAGATGCGAATATAGCAGTTGTGGAATCGCCGGAGATTACCACTCCGAAGCCGTTCGACCAGGTGGTGCCTTCGTGGAACGCATACACACCCGCTGGGAGCTATCTGACGGTTTCGTTGAAGGTGCGGATCGATGGAACGTGGACGAAATGGTATAAAATGATGCTCTATGACACCGATGGAAAGCCGGAGGCGAAGAAGAGCTTCAACGATCAGAATGATGCTCTGGGCCGCGTCGGGCAGGATACGCTGATGCTCAAGAAAAACGCGGACGCAGTGAAAATACGCGTGGAGCTCGCATCGGCGGATGGTAAAGTGTATCCATCGCTAAGGTATCTCGCGGTGGATATGAGTGATCCCGCGAAGCTTACCGACGATATACCAGCGGTTAAGAGTGTCTGGGGTAAGGAGATCGATGTTCCGTATCTGTGCCAGCTTTCGGTTAAGGGCGGGAGTGTGTGGTGCAGTCCGACCTCGGTGGCGATGGTGCTCGATTACTGGTCGAAGCAGCTTAACAGGCCTGAGATGAATGTCGGTATCACCGAAGCCGCCAATAACATCCTCGATCACGGCTGGGGCGGCACCGGGAACTGGTCGTTCAACGCGGCTTATGCGGGTTCATTCAAGGGGATGCATGCTCAGATCATGCGATTCACGAGTGTAAGCCAGATCGAGGAGTGGATCGCGAAGGGTATACCGGTGATCGTGAGCCTCGATTATCGCAGGCTGAATCGGTGGAAGCAGGGGAGAGTGGTCGGTCATCTGATGGTGATCCGCGGGTTTACGAAAGATGGCGACCCGATATTCAACGATCCCTGGGCGTATCTGGATAAGGGTGAGAAGCTGCGAAAAGTTTTCAAGAGGGCTGATCTCGAATATGCCTGGCTGGGAAACGAGGGATCGAGGGGAACGGTCTATATTATATATCCTGAGGATTATAAGCTTTAATTATGAATCGTGGTTCGGGACTGATAAAGTTTCGAGGAGTTTTACTGGCGGCTTTTCTGAGCCTGTTAATGAGTGGGGTGTGCCTGGCTCGGAGTGAGCTGGTGGAGTATGGGTCGCCGTCAAGCTTAGCCGGATTTTCGCTCGTGCATGCGAGGTGGGATAACAAGGCAAGCGGGATTGTGGTCGATCGATCTGTTGGAGGCGTATCGCCGGGCGGCCTGCTGCGAGGTGTGGTAGAGTCACCGGTGGTGAAGGCTCATGCGCCGTTCGATCATGCGATTGTCTCATGGAATGCAACCGCTCCTGTCGGGAGTTATCTCACTGTCTATATGAAGGCGCGTGTGGATGGAAGCTGGACAAAGTGGTATAAGATCGCTTTATGGAACAGGAGAGAACAGATCTGGGCGAGGACCACATACGGTAGGCAGGGAGACAGCTTCGTAAAGGTCGATACGGAAGTCCTGAAGTTGAGATCGCTGGCGAATGCGTTCAAGGTGCGCGTGATGCTGGAATCGACGGATGGGATAACGTTTCCGGTTCTGCGGTATCTAGCGGTAAACCTGGATAATTCGAAGCTGTGGAAAGAGGATATGCCGCCGGTTCAAAGCGCATGGGGCAAGGAGCTCGATATTCCTTATCTGTGCCAGCTCTCGGTTAAGGGCGGATGGGATATGTGCAGCCCTACTTCGACCGCGATGGTGCTGGGTTACTGGTCGAAAGTGCTCGATCGGCCCGATTTGGCTGTTGGAATCACCGAGGCGGCAAGGGCTTGCTTCGATGATGATTGGGGCAGCACCGGGAACTGGTCGTTCAATGTGGCCTATGCAGGATCGTTCCTGGGTATACGCGCCTATGTGACGCGGTTCACGAGCATCAGCCAGATCGAGGAGTGGATAGCGAAAGATGTGCCGGTGATCGTAGCCCTCAATTATTCGCGCCTTAATGGCGGCGATAACCCGAATGCCGGGCATTTGATGGTGATTCGGGGATTCACGAAGGACGGCGATGTGATCTTTAATGACCCCTGGGCCCGTATCGACAAGGGCGAGAAGCTGCGTAAGGTTTTCACGAGAGCAGACCTCGAGCGTGGATGGCTGGGACCTGATGGATCCTATGGGACGGTGTATATTATCCGTCCAGAGACAGGGTGATTTTTTGCTATCAGCTGACAGCTATCTCTTTGTGCGTGACAGGGCTGAGCTTCAGTGATAGAATTGTGCAAAGTAAACACATCCGGAGGTCTTGAAAGTGCGATTTGCTGTGGTGTTATTTACTGTAGTGGTAATTCTCTGCACGGTTGGCGTGTGGGCCGATGCGCCGGGGCGGACATGCACGCTTTCGTGTGAGCTTTCCGCCGATACACCGGTTTTTAACTACATTCCCGATAAGCCGTATAAGCTCGTTTTGACGGTGACGAACTCGTCGATCAACGCGGTTTCGCTCGGTAAGTTCGAGGTAAGCTGCAAAGCTGATAATGGCTTGAAGATCGATGTGAAGCCTGGTAATGCGGTTGCGACCGTTTCGGCGGGCGGCACGGGAACGGCTAACTTCACGGTCACATTTCCGAATGAGGTTGCGAACAGGCAGGTAAAGATCAGCGGAAAAGTCGGCTATGTAGACGGAGATAAGAAAGATACGGCTGAATGCTCGATGGATGCGATGATCGTGCCTAAGATCGAGCTTACGCTGCTTCCGGGCAGGGCGATAATCGGTGCAAGTGAGGACAGCAAGCGCGTTGGAATGAGCGTTATCAACCACGGCGATGCGCAGTTCGAAGGGAAAATCAATCTGAGCGCGCCTCCCGGCGTTACCGTGAAGCCGGCTTCGATGGATTGCAAGATTGATCCTTACGGGCTCGAAGCCTATGTGTTTACCGTGAGCGCGGATAAGAATGCTGCTCCGGGACACTATCCCGTGATCGTGGATGTAGGCGGGCAGGTAAAGGATTGGGTCGCGGTGGATGTGCCTGTGGTCGTGAAAAAAGCTAAATCAGCGGTGAAGATCGATGGCGCGCTCGGTGGCTGGTCAGATGCGACCTCGGTGCAGATCATGAAAGCCGAAAACGGGCCTGGTGGTATGAGATACGAGCGCGCGGGCATGGGCTGGTTTACCTATGATAATAACGGGTTTTATGCGGCTTTCGAGATTAACGGTATCGGCAACGCGAAGCCGGAGAATGTGCTCGTCGGGTTCGACCCGCTTATGAACGGTGCGAAAACAGCCGCGGGCGGATTTAAAGAAGACGATTTCGTGTGCGCGATCGGAGATGGAAGCCCCGAGCGAAGCGCAGTGAAGACCGCGGTAGGCAAGGGACAGGGAGCAAAGGTCTATGAGATATCCGTGCCCTGGAGCGAGCTTAAAGGTTTCAAGCCGGGCAGTGGGAAGATGTTCGCGGTGTCCGTGCTCGTGAAATTAAATGATGGAAAGGTCAAGAGCGAAGTCGAGTGGGGTGGTGGATTGACCGGCTCGCAAGACCCAAGACTGTTCATCCCGGTAGCGCTGGCGGAATGAAGAAATTTTATATTGAGTTATGAGTAGTGATTAATGAGTATTGGCTTTGGGTGGAAGTCTGTCTATAACCAAAGCACAATACTCTCTTATACTATAGATTTTCACTCTATGATGCGACAATCGATCTGTATGATGCGTATATATGGATATGAAGTACGCACCATTTGAATACAGACAACACGTCCGCCTTGAGGCGGCTGATTTATTCACCAAGAACCTGTCTAAGACCGAGATTGCCGAGCGTTTGGGCGTATGCCGTCAGACCGTTAGCGGCTGGTATAAACACTACTGCGAGGGTGGCATCGACGGCCTCAAGATCGGAACGCCTGGCCGGGAGCCTCGGTTATCGCAGGCCCAGTGGCAAAACATCGAAAAGGACTTGCTCGCCGGTCCCAGAGCTTGCGGCTATGAAACCGACCTTTGGACACTTGAGCGCATTGCCGATCTGATAGAAAAGAAGACCGGCGTATGCTATAACTCCAACTATGTTTGGAAGCTAATGAAGCGTCTGAATTGGTCATGCCAGAAGCCGGAGCGAAAGGCCAAGGAACGCGATGAGGACGAGATTGCCCGGTGGAAATCTGAAGATTGGCCTCGTATAAAAGTGGGCAATAGAACATAGTGCTACTCTGGTCTTTATAGATGAAAGCGGCTTTACTGAGCGTCCTCCGGTGCGTCGGACTTGGGCTCCCAGGGGGCAGACTCCTGTTATCCGACATCACTTCAACTGGAAGCGGATAAACTCAGTTGGCGGCATAGCCTGCAAAGGTGATGGCAGTGATCGTCGATTACTCCTGCATTTGCAGAAAGACCCTGTTAACACTGAAACTGTGGTCGGCTTTCTGGACTCTTTGCACGAAGAGATCGACGGTGTGATTGTCGCCCTGTGGGACGGGCTTTCTGCTCATCGCAGTAATGTTGTCAGGGAATATATTGAACAAAACAAGCAATGGCTGACGGTTGAACGTCTTCCCGCCTATGCGCCAGAACTGAACCCGGTCGAGTATCTATGGTCGGCGATGAAAGGCAAGGACATCGCCAACTTTTGTTCAGAGACAATAGAACAAGTCGAGCACAAGGTGGAGCAAGCGGCTCACAGAATAGAAAAACGGCGATACTATATTGCAGGGATTCCTCAAGGCGTCCACTCTCTACGATGATAGCACCCTTGTCCAATCAAAAGGTGAAAGTCTTCACATAATACTCTCTAATACCAGCGAAGCGCCTTGGAGTGCGCCGTGTCCGGCGCTTTATCTGGCTTACAATCAGCAGTACCAACACCAAATCTATAACAGAGATACCAGCCAATACATATCTCTATGGTACCTGTACCAGTACAGACCTTCACCTACGGCCATTACTCATTAATCACTAATCATTACTAAATCCCTTCGCGATTAATTCCCTTCTCGCATATTTACTGTAGAAGGAAATTAAGGGGTGGGAAATCAATAGGTATTCGACAAGTAATGCGGGGGCGTATGGAGTGGAACAAGGAATTATCGAACAGGCTATAGGATTTACGCAGGAAATGCCGGGTGGATATGTGTTCGAGATCGGCAATGGCTGGATCTCGCGCCGTATCTATTGTATAGCAGGTCGCATCGGCACGACCAGCCTGATTAATGGCTTGAATGGTGAGGAGTATCTCGATGAGACTGTTGCGGAGTTTGAGATCACTCTCACGGGTGAAGACAAAAGAGCCGTGCTTAATTTTAAGGATTTCAGGCTCACGGGCTATTCTACGCCGAATTGGGACGATAACATACGCACTCTTCAGCTCGATCTTGCCGCGGATATCGGCGAAAAGACCCTGGCGATTTCTGTTTTTTATGAAGCCCGCGCGGGCGAGAGCTTTATGCGGAAGTGGATCCGGATAGAACCGTGCGAGCTGGAGGGCTGGGTGGTCCGGCAGGTTATCATCGAGAACATGAAGTTCCGTGAGATGGTGGAGGGAGTGATCCCGCAGCCGCGATATCCGCGTAAATGCCAGAATCATGAGGATAAGGTCCATTCGGAGCCGGAGAATGTGAATGCCGAAGAACCTGAACGGCGGTTAATGTTCGGTGATCTGGCGAGGTCGGTGGTCACGTATTGGGGCTACGGCGAAGGGCTTTTCTTCTTTACAGAATCGCTCACGGGCGATGAGATGTTTTATCGACCGACGGGCTTGGTGATGAAGCAGCGCGAATTCGCTCCGCTTAGCGAGGGGATTACCACTGGTTCTGCAATCATTGGCGCATACTCCGGCGCTCCCGAGCTTGGGTTCAAGCGATATAATGAGTACCTACTGAAGAATTGGTGCGTGGTGGATGATAAGCGCATTCCGGTTGCCTGGAATACATGGCTTATTACTTTCGAAGATGGAACCCCGCTATTCGGGAATTATACTCGCGATTTTTTGATGGATACGATCGAGCGCCTTAAAGATGCGGGGTTTTATGAAGTTTTGCACCTCGATTTGGGGTGGGAGGGGGATTATCCGCTCGCGGTCGATAAAGGAAAATTTTTTGATGAGCTGCACGATGTGGTCAAAAGGGCTAAGGGTGCGGCTGATCTCGATATGATGTATTGGGTTAACCCGTTCAGCCAGAGCTATTGGCGATCGAGGCTGGAAGTAGAGCACCCAGAGTATACGGCGCCGGGCAAGGTGTCGGGCAGGTCGAACGCGACCGCGCTCTGCGTGATGACGGAGTATTCGGATTATGTGAAGCAGCGGTTTATCGACCTGGCCACGGAGCTCAATGCCCGAGTGATATATTGGGATGGAAACGACTGGAATATCCCGGAGTGCTCATCAAAGGCTCACGATCATTGGGATCAGGAAGAGCTGGAGGTGATGGCGACGAAGCGGCTCACGGAGATTTGTCGCGCCGCTCACGATGCGCGACCCGATCTCATTATTGCCGCGTTCAGCCTGCCGATCAGCAATCATCGCCTGTGCGCGCTCGATGCGCAGTGCGTATCGGATACCCACTCGTTCCCCACGGGTCAATCGGAGCTCATCCAGCGTCAGCAGATTTATCAAATGACCTTCGAGCATCCATATCGGACGATCTGGGGGAGTTGGTATGGAGTGAACTGGCACGAGGCGGGTGAGAAGAACCTGTCCGAGCGACCGATGCGGGAGCTTGTTCACGCGGAGATGAGTATGATCGGGAACGGGCTCGCGCAGTCCGGCGGGAGCATCGATCTCGAGCACGCGCGGCCTGAGTTCATCGAGTTTCTGCGCAAGCTATTCGCATTCCGAAAGCGTTTTGAGAAGTATTTCGCCGTTTATCAGCACGTGCTCGGATTCCCGGATGGAAAGCACGTTGATGGTGAAGGGCATATTATCGATGGGGCTGGTTTTATCGTCCTCGTGAACCCGACCGATGAAGAGCGGACCGTGAAGATTCCGCTCGACGAGGTTGAGCTCGAACTGCCTGCGGGCAAAAAGCATACGCTAAGTGATTGGAGCAGCCTGGAAGAAGGTCGGCGAATGGGTTCGGCAACGATAGATAAAGCTCCCGAGATCGATTTAGCGCCGCTGGAAGTTCGGTATGTTGGGGTGAATGTGGAATAGTTGGAGGCATTACTATGCATATAGCCATTATTTTAATAATTCTCCTTCTCCTGGCCACGCAGGCGGCGGGGGAGCCGTTTCAGGTTCCGTTGAAGGTTGGGACGTTGTTTGTGCCGGATAATTGTCATCCTGTGAACGGCAAGGTCGATCTGGTCGTTCATTTTCATGGGAGCCCGGAGCGTATGCGGCAGTGCTTGATCGAATCGAAGAAGAATGTAGCGCTGGTTACGGTTTCTTATAACGGGCTTTCTAATGTTTATACGCAGCCGTTTGTCGAGGATACCATGCTCTTCGGCAAAATCATCGATGAGGCCAGGACGCGGCTTGCCAGGCATTTCTTCCGCGAAAAGAGCATAGATATCGGGAGAATTGTGGTTACATCGTTCAGCGCTGGGTTTGGGGCGGTTCGAGAGATTTTGAAGGATCCGGCCTATGTCGGCGCGATCTCCGATCTTATTATGGCTGATTCGCTTTATGCGGGGTATGTCGAGGAGGATGGGAAGAACGTCGTGAACCCGGAGAATATGGTTTCATTCGAGCCGATTGTGAGGCGTGCGACTGGTGGGAAATCGAATGTGTGGCTGACCTATTCCGAGGTTGTCCCCGGCACTTATGCAAGCACGTTCGAAACCGCGGAATACCTTGCGAATAAGGTGGGGGCGAAGATCGAGCCCGCGAGCGGGACGGATGCTACAGGTATGAAGCTAATCGGCAAGGCTGATTTGAAAGGGTTCCACGTTCGCGGTTACGCAGGCAATGATGGCCCCGCACATATGCGGCACCTGCTATCGATCGGAGTGTTTTTGAGCTGGACAGCGCTGAAGGGGTAGTTCCGGCATTCTAGGGTCGGAGTGGAGGATGAAGATGTCATTCCACCCTTCCTGGATTCCCGCCTTCGCGGGAATGACAGTAAATGCTGCCTGTGATGATAAAGACTACTAATGAGGCCACTGACAGCTGAAAGCTGATAGCTAAAAAAGCTATCCCTATTGTTTCCCATAATAAGGATTATCGTCGAAGCGGGTGTAGTTGATATAATCTTCGCGCTGGTCGGCGTTGACGGCGGCTACATGCTGATCCAGGAAGAGAATGTTGATACTCTTGACGTCGCGCTTCGAGATATAAAGAGCTTGCGCGGTTATTTCTGGATTATCCATATTCCCCCTGGGAACACGTATCCCTCCATGGAAGTCATACCAGTAGTCGGCAAGGAGGATATCGCGCTTGTAGTTGCGCCATGTGAGCGGCCTGAGCGGCACGATGCTCTTATCTTTGATTATCGTGACGTTTGGGCTCGAAACAGATGCGCTCAGATAAGCCGTAGGACCGGGGTAGAGGTAACTCGACCCCCAGTGCCACCAGCAGGGACGATCGTTTCTGGTCGGCCCATGCACGATATCTCCCTGGCATATCCATATCTTATTCGGCTGTACCTTACCGGAAACCCAAGGTGACCGAGGGGGAATGATATCCTGATTGAGATACGGCTGCAGCGGAACTACATACAGGACCCACGGATTATCGTAGGTATAAGCGCCGGTCGTGGGAGAAAGAGGGAGCCCGTAGCCGTTATTATCGTCCATATACTCCTGGACAACGCGACCAAGCTGTCTCAGATTAGATACGCAGCGCTTCATCTTGGCTGCTTCCTTGGCTTCGAGCAACACGGGCATGATCATAGCCGCAAGAATGGCTACGATTGCTACTACGACCAGTAGTTCAACTAGCGTATAGCCGCGGTTTTTCATCGGGAAACGCCCTGTCCTCAAAGCAATTATTAAGGTGGGAATAATACGATAGAGACACGACCCCACCTTCTTGTATTCTACGCCTGGACTGTCAAGCTAACAATCACCCATGGGGCTTATTTTGCATAATGCCGTCGGAGTAGACGGTGTAGTCCGAAAGAACTATTTTACAGCAGCCTATTGACGAACCGGGAGAGCAGGTATAAGATTCCCGAGTGGCTAAGTAATATAGTAATAGTTGTCAGCCTTTTGCACATTGCTGACTCGACAAGGCCGGATTTTCGTATTGTAGCACATAACTGGCCCATGTCAAGGTGGGTGGATCGGAGGATTTTGCCACGGAACCACTAGCACAGGATCCCAATACTATTACGGTACTTATAGCAGATGACCATGGAATTCTCCGTGAGGGGCTCCGGGGGCTGCTGGAGGAGTATGACGACCTGAAAGTGGTGGACGAGGCCGTTACGGGCGCCCAGGCTGTCGAAAAAGCTCGATCGCTCAAGCCGAGGATTATGCTCCTCGACCTCATTATGCCCGAAATGGGAGGAGTGGAAGTCCTCGAGGCGCTCGCCGGAGAAAACCTTCCGACAAAAATTATCGTGCTTACCGGCGCTGATGATGATGAGCTTCTCGCTCGCTCGATCCAGGGCGGAGCGATGGGTTATCTCCTCAAGGACGCCGCATCCAACCAGCTCGTCGATGCGATCAGGACTGTGGCTTCGGGTGGGTGCTGGCTGCCGCCCGGGCTTACGGAGAAACTCTTCCGCGGGATCGCGAAGAAACCGCAGGGGGAGGATTCGGCTAAGTTGTCACTGCTCACGGCGAGAGAAATCGAAGTCTTTAAGCTTCTCGGAGAAGCTAAATCCAATTCAGAAATAGCAGATCAGCTCTATATAAGCGAACACACGGTTAAGGTGCATGTCGGGCGGATACTCGAAAAACTTGGTCTGTCCAGCCGCACCGAGGCGGTGAAGTTCGCAATCCGCAGTGGACTCGTGCAGGCATAGGGATGAAGACTGGGGGGGTCTACAGCCTAAAACTGGAACGGCTGTCGGCTGAGAGGCAGCAATCGGTCATCAGACTGCTTCTCTGCCTGACGACTTCGCTGGTTATTTTGAAGTTTCGTGTGGACCAGTCTTCGATGGGCTACGACGAAACGAGCAAGCTTTCGCAGGACGATGTCATTACCGTTATCTCCCTCTTTTGCATTTACAGTGTGGCGATGTGGGCGATGGTCAAGTGGCGTCCGGATAAGTTGAGAGTCACTACTGCGATCAGCAGCGTTGTCGAGATCGGCCTTATCACTTATCTGATCCGCACCACCGCGGAGACAGGCATTCCCTTCTATCTCTGGTATATTTTCTACGTCGTCAATGTTGCTACCCGCTACGGTTGGCTGCACTCCATCCTGGCGCTCAGTGCGAGTATCGTATCATTTACCGCCGTGGTTTGCCTCGCGCCTCACACCTACGCTGTGAACGTACCGCTGGTGCTGGGTTTTACGGGATTCCTGCTTGTGCTTGCGTTTATGTTCGGGCAGATATCGGAGAAGCAATTAAGCTACCAGGCCAGCCTCGCGGTGGTTAACGAATTTCGCTATGAGCTTGCGGGGGTAGCTACGACCAAAGAGATTATCGACTTGCTGCTTTCAAGGGTGACGGGGCTGCTCAATGTGGAGAAGACATTCTTCCTGCCGGCTAAAAGAGGCGCGGATGCTTCGGAAGCGCCTGGGTTAAGGTCAGCGGGAGCAGACCCTGTGCTGCTGTCGACATTCCGCGAGAACGGCGGTATCTGGAACGTTGAGGAAGTGCTTCGAGAACAGCGCCCGATGATGTCGAACAACCTTGGCAGGGATAAATCATTTCCCGATAACGCTCCGACCAGGCTCGGGCTCCGCAATTTAGCTGCGGCTCCGATGATGGTAAGGGGGGTGCCGGTCGGGGTCGTATATGCGGCAAACCGGCGCGATAAGCGGCTGAACACTTCCGATCTACAGTTATTAGAGCTTGTTGCGACGCAGGCTGCGCCGGTTATAGAGAATGCGCTTTTATGGGAGCGTTTGCGGGAAGCGGCAACCTCCGAAGAGCGCCTGCGTATCGCTCGCGATTTGCATGATAATTTCCTCCAAACCCTCGCCGCGATCAAGCTTCATCTCGAACGGTGCAAGATCCTTGTAGAAAAGGACGCCGAGCGAGCGAAAGACGGTATCGAGCGGATTCACCAGATAGCTACGCGCGGGCTTGCCGAGGTAAGATATTATCTCTCCGAGCTTAGATTGATGGGGCCGGAGCCGAGCCGGTTTCGAGAGGCTATATCCAAATGCGCGGAAGATGCGGCTTCTCGCGGCGGGTTCGTTACCGACCTGAACATCGATATCCCTGATACTCCGATGCCCCCGAATGTGGCTTTGTCCGGTTTCCAAATAGTCCGTGAGCTTCTCAACAACGCAGCAGCGCACGCAAATGCGAATAAAGTGAGCGTAGGGGTGCGGATTGAGGATGGGAAGCTGTTTCTTGAAGTTGTGGATGATGGGATCGGGTTCGATGTGAACCGGGTGCGCGCGGAAAAAGCTTCCGAAGGGCACATGGGGCTTGTAGGCATAGAGGAACGCGCAAGGCAATCGGATGGAACCCTCACCCTGATAAGCGAACCAGGCAAAGGCACAAAAGCCGTAGCATCGCTGGTGATTCAGGAATGAATGGCATTCTTGCCAGTAAAGCCTGCGGAAAGTTGATAGACCGGGGCAGGAATGCCCCTTGCAATGGTGTTCGAGGTAGGAATCCCTCGAACGGTCGGCGGTTTTAGTGCGTAAGCCCTGCCCGTTAAGGAACAGCCTCTTGACTGAAATGAGCTTATATGATATACTCCGCACGGGTGGCGTAGTCGCCGACGTGGGGAAAGATGTTTGTGCTCGATTTTGTCTCAGTTCCTCCCCCAGATATATAGTCACGCCTCCTTTCACAGACTCCCGGTTTTTATAGCCAGGCGCTTCGTTGCAATTTAACTTGCCTTATGGCGATGGTTAATCGCGCATCGAGGCGGTCGGCGTTGCATATCCCTGTTAGATCCGAGGTGGTAGAGTAGATGTCAGGTCACTCCAAATGGCATAATATACGGCTCCGAAAGGGCAAGCAGGATGCCGTTAGAAGCAAGTTATTTACTAAGATCGCTCGCGAAATCATCGTAGCGGCTAAAGAGGGCGGCGGGAACCTTGATTCCAACCTTCGCCTTAAGCTCGCGGTTCAAAAAGCTCGCGAGAACAGCATGCCCGCGGATAATATCAAGCGCGCAATCCAACGCGGCACTGGCGAGGTTGAAGGCGCTAATTACGAAGAAATTACCTATGAAGGTTACGGACCTGGAGGTGTGGCTGTCCTGGTCGCGTGCCTGACCGATAATAGAAACAGAACAGTCGCTGAACTGCGCAACATCTTCTCCAAAACAGGCGGAAACCTGGGAGAGAGCGGATGCGTGGCATGGATGTTCGAGCAAAAGGGGCTTGTTCAGATAGCAAGCGATAAGTCGGACGAAGATACCGTGATGATGGCTACCGTGGACGCCGGCGCGGAAGATATAAAGATGGAAGGCGATACCATCGATGTCCTCTGTCAGCCCAACGATCTGCCCAAGGTTCGTGATGCGCTTACCGAAGCTGGTATCGAATATCTGAGCGCTGAGGTTACGATGCTCCCGCAGAGCACGGTTAGGATCGAAGACAGCAAAGAAGCGAGCCAGATACTCAGGCTCATGGACGCGCTGGATGATAACGACGACGTCCAGCAGGTCTATGCGAACTTCGATATTCCCGACGAGATTATGCAGCAGGCCGCGGCCTGATAACATATCTTTATGGAATGATGAACCGTAAAGCTGAGTGGTCCGTCTAATTACTGTATTCAAATGCTGAATCGATGCAGATCGAGCAACCGCGTATTGATTGTGGGGGAAATGCCGGTTTAATCAACGGGCGGTGATAGTGCAATGATTAAGGTCAGAGTAGATTGGCACTCCAGGTGCCCAGGCTGTGGAACGCAGCTTGTAATCGACTTTTTCGACGAAAGCGACGAACACCAGGTATGTCCGTGGTGCGGCTGCGAGTGCAAAATGGACCGCGGAAGCCGATATGAAGAGATGAAAAGATATATCGAGAAAGCGGTCAGGGAGATCGAAGAGAAGACCAACAGCACCATTTTCGCATAAAATCGCCCAATCAGGCGCTATATAGATTAAAAAAGAGCCGGGAAGGTAATCTCCGGCTCTTTTCGCTTAATTTACCTTATTCTGCAAGAGCGGGCTCCGAGCTTACCGGAGCCCGCTTGTTATTTACTGATCAATAGATCCTGATCGCCGATTCAGGTGCACCAGCCGGCGCGGACATAATCTCATCCGACAGCAGCATTGGCGTCAGGTTGCCATCTATAGTCTCATAAGAGATAATCCCTGTAACCGAGACATACTGGCCGACATCAGGATTCGTGGCGGCAAAATAAATCCTCAGACCCTGGTTCGGCACGCCGTTTGTGGATGTACCGTCCATCAGCCCGCTGCCATCATCGATATAGAAATAGAACTCGCTGTCATAACCGACCCACCACGGTGATGTCAGCGTTACCTTGCCGCACACCCTTGCAAGCATGCCAAGGTTATTCAAACCGACCGCACCCGGCCGCCCGATCTGCTGGGCTTTGGTTCCACCCAGGAAGCTCTTCTGGCTGATTCCTATCGGGTTGGGAATCGTGTAGGTATTCGGATCGACTACGATCGTCGATGGCTTGAGAAGCCTTTCTCCGGTCACCGGGTCGGCGCCGATCGCGCCGGATAGAGTCACCTTGTTTCCGGGCATTACCGATGCCGTGCTCGGGCCGACTTTGAGCGCAGCCGACTGATCGTCCTGAATCCAGAAATAGGTCTGCTGGTTGATAAGGGAGGTATAAGCTCGGGTCACGATTTTGGGATCTTTGAAGTTGACCTTTTTGCCATTCGGCATAGCAAGCACCTCACCGATGTTTGTCACATCCTGCGGAAGAGCCGAGCCGATCTGACCGCGGATCGTATTCGGGATCAATCCATTCGGCCCCGGGCCTTCTCCGGCCGCAATGTATACATACTGACCGAACTGCGCAATAGCAAACTTACTCGCGCGCTTCATCGGCATTGGAGTGTCGGTGAGCCACTTATTGGGATGAGCCACATCGTTCACATCATAATATGTGAAAGTGGAATTATACTTCCCGACTGGACCAAAGTCTCCACCGAATATCATCGGGTGCTTCACACCGCTTATTGGGTCCTGCACCACCATTCCCACATCTCCGGATATTCCTCCGACCGGAACGCTGGCGATCTGTGCCCAGGTGTAACCCGATGGCGCTGGTCCCATATTGGTCAGCGCTGAATTGCTGACCTGAGTAGCGCCAAGACCACCGCCTACCATATAAAACCATGCAAAATCGCCATCCTCTAAAACAAATGACGCTGAATCGCACATCGCCCACGGGCAGCCTGTGTTACTGCCGTTTGGCCATTGGGTTACTGCCCAGGTATCGGTGGCGGGATCATAAACTTCATTGGCGCCGGAGCTGTTGTGGGTTGAATCTTCTCCGCCGAGCACATAAAACTTTCCGCCATACGCATAGCTTTCGGTTCGCTCGCGCGCGGTGGGAAGAGCATCAGGAGATGCAGTGTAGTCTTTAACCGTCCATGTGTCGGTGGTGGGGTCGTAGATCTGCAGCATTCTTATAATGGTATCAGCCCATCCGGATGTCCCCATGACGCGGTCGACCGCACCGCCGTATACGTATAATTTGTTGTTTAACACCGCGCAAGCCGCTTTCATAACACCATGAGGCATCGGGGCTTTGGTGATCCACTTGTTCTGCGCCGGATCATAAGCCTCAAGGACGTTGTAGATGGGTGACTGGCTTCCGTCCGGTCCGGTTGCGGCGACACCACCTGCCACATAGAGCTTCTGCGCTCCATCGCTGTCTGTGAGCACTCCGCTCGCTACCTGCTGCCTGGGCGTGGGAATATCGCATTTCATATCTTCCCAGCCGACGATCATCGTGTCCTCGAGCGCGGGCCGAGGAGGATAATTGGATGTATTGATAGGCGCCTGGAATACGGTAGATGATGCGCCCGACGGTCCTCCTCCGCCAAGCACCCAGAGGTTTGTGCCGACGATAACCGCGATCGGCCTGTCTCCCTTGGCTTCAGGCAGATCGGGACCGACATCGGTTCCCTCTATCCAGCCGTTGAATCTGCTCTCATAAGCCGCGATTTTAGCTGTATATGTGCCGTTGCGATCGGTGTTTCCGCCTATGATGAGGGGATAATCGGTGTCACCGGTTGCCCTGCTGTTCTCATCTACAGCACTGACCGTAACGGCGGCGGCAAAGATTCGTCCATCGGGCATTACATGGACGCTGGAGTCCCAATCCGTACCTGCTTTAGGATCGATTTGCCACGCGCCCGGCGAGGGAGCCGAACCACCGCTGTAACCACCGAAGAGATACAGGAATTTATTGCCGGTACCATAATCCTTTGCATTGACTCCCGTCGCTGCAACCTGCGCTGAGGGCGCTATAACCGCGGCTGGAGACCACTTGTCCGCGGTTATATCGTAAATCTCATAGGCATGGTCTTTAGGATATGAATCCGTCGCATCACCGCCATAGACATGAATCTGAATAGAGCCGCTAGCCGTCGTGTAAGGAACCGCAACCGCGCCGGCTCTCGGAGTCGGCATTGCAGTCTTGGCAGTCCATGTGCCGGCGACAGGATCGAGCATCTCGACCGCGCCGGTGGGTTTGTCATCCAGGCCATAACCGCCAATAACATAGATCTTGTCCTGCCCATTCACATTCACGACCACCGCCGATGCGTCCCGGCGCGGAGTGGGCATATCGGTCTTCGCCTGCCATGCTTTGCTGAAAGTTACCAGTGTTTCGACAGTGCCGACTGTTGTTCCATCCGCCCTGATCCCGCCGATCACCCAGATGCGATTATTGGAATAAACGCCTACGGCATGCGTCCGCGGGGTGTAGGTACCGGAGGTAGTAACGGCAGTCCATGCGCCAAGCAGTGGCCCCTGGCTGACCGATAATGCGGGAGTCTGCATAACCGTGATGAATACGGCTAATGCCGCAATGCACCAGATGAATCTTTTCATGTGCGTCTCCTCAATTTATATTCTTTATCATCCGTCCACTGCCAGTATAGAAAGACGATTGCTGATGTGCGCAGCGAGCGGTGATTGCCGAGGAAAAGAGAGCCACCTTCCAATGAAAGTGGCTCTCTGATGTTTCAGATTATTTGGACCTTCTGCGGAGTAAGATACCGACCATACCGGCAGCCAGAGCGAGGAAGCTAGCGGGCTCCGGAACCTTGGTTACATCGATCTCACGAATAACCGAGGAGGTATTGAGTCCACCTTCACCTCTCGGGAGGAACCAATCCTGGCCGTTGTCCACCATATAATATGTGAACCGTACGCCGCTGATAGGAGTATCTTCGAGAAGACCGGCGCCGCCCTTCTCATAAATGCGGATCAGGGAGCCTTCCCATTTGCCCTTGTTGCTCTGGTAGAAAGACCCGGTTGTTACGTTCTGGATAAGCGGATACCAATCACCGGCTACAAAAACGTCTACATCGAAATCCTGGAACACGCGGCCATCTTTTCCACTATTGGCGGCAAAGCTGCGGATCTCGCCGACTTTCTGCTCGGGGAACATGTAGCTGATCTGAAGAGCCGGGGTCGAGAAGTCAGCAAGGATAGCTTGCAGATTTGTTCCAAGCTGACCGTCGGTGAGCCACTGCTCTTTCTCCGCGAGCGTACTACCCGATGTCACTGGATGGAACCCACCGGCGGTAATGACGCCTGTCATGCCATTGATAATGTCGGTGCCTGAAATCGGTACAGACCAGTCATTGGTTGATGCCACCATCTGATATGTGTAGCTCGTCTCAGCCCATGCGCCGGCCGTCAGCGCCAGCACCAAAGATACTACCAACAGAATAGCTTTCATTTTCTTCTCCTTCTTCCTGGGTGTTGTTTGTTTCTAAACTGTGCGATAAGATGAAATGCTTATTTTATCGTTTTAGTAAATTGTGCACAACACTCCCTTCCTTCTTAATCTATGGAAAATCACCAAGCCGATTTACCGCAGTGGAAAGCAGCGATCTGATGCAGTAACCCCATCAAATCGAAGTTTAGCTCTAATAAGCTCGTGTGTCAAGGCTAGCCCGGCAAATTTACCATCCGTACAATTACCTGTTTTTTATAAGCGCCCATATTGTATCTGTCGCAATCATGGCACCGGTGTAACGGCGCCTGTCGTCAGCAATCTCTGGCCGTTTACAGTGCTCAGCGTGCCGCTCACATCGACAGCACACCCTTCGAAAACCGGCTTCGAGCTGACCACACCTACTCCCGAAGTGCGATCCAGTTCCTCAAGATAAAAACAGTTCAGGAAAGACCCGACCACCATTTTGTTCTTGAGGAGAACAACTGCCCCATCGGTAAAAGTGAGCGCGTCCGCGATCGAATTCACCGCAGCTCCCGGCTGATAGCGGATGCCGGTTGCATAGTTGTAGAGTGAAACCTTGCCGGCTCCGTTCGTCGCGCGGACGTTGAAATAATACGTAGTTTCCGGTATAAGGTTGAGTCCCTCCACCCAGGCCTGCGTCGCTGTTCCCGCGGAGGTGAGAGGAACTATATCGCCTGCATAAGCCGATGTTCCGATGCTGTATTCATAACCGGCAATTCCGGATTCGGGGTCTGAGGAATACCATGTGCAATGGATCATGTTAGGGTCGGCGGTATAGTCGCCGTCCAGGGTTACGGTAGGACGGAGCGGTGGGCTGACATCGACCTTGATCCCATCTGACACGCCTTCGCTCATAAGCCCGACATTGTTGTAAGCTTTCACGTAGAAATAGTATGTCACGCCTTGCTGCAGAGTAATCGACGGCGAAGCTGAGGTGAGCATGCCGGTGGATGTCCAGGGTACGAGATAGCCGCTACCTGTATCGGTGGGCGATGTGCCGACGGCGTATTCGTAGTGATCGATGCCGCTCTCCATATCCTCGCTGGTCCACGACGCGTTGAGCTTATACATTATCGTGGTATAGGCTCCGTCATCGGTGATTACGGGAACTGAGGGCGGGGTAAGGTCCTGGCCCTGCAGCGGTTCGATAAGCCTTACCGCGTCAGCGCAGATATTGTCGGTGCTTGCGCCTTGCGAGGACAATCTTATTACCGCACTGCCCGCGGCAAATGAGTAGTTTCCGAGCCGATTCCACCTGCCCCCACGCGACTGCTGGTTCACGGAGACCGTGGATGTGCCCGTCGAAGTTACGACCTCATAAGAAGCCGCAGTCGTTGCTCCGCTCATCGTGGGGTATCTGACATATACATCGTAGGAACCGGCATGAGGAATTGGCAGTGTCCACACAGCAGGATCGGAGTTTACAGCTGTCCCCTTGCGGATGCGGCTGCTCCCGAGGTAGGAATCGCTTGTGGAAGTGCTAGTCCAGTTGGCTGATGCGCTGAACGCGGCGTCGGAGTTGTCCTGAATCATTTTATTAGTATAAAGTGAAACATTCGCGCCGCTCGCGGATGTCCACGTGACATATCCGCCCTCGAAGTTTTGCCTTAATCCGCTTCCCGTGGAAAACTGATCGCCGAGGGGAAACTCGAGCGCGGTATGATTGGCGAGAATCACCGAGAGAAACGGATCCCTGACCGCATAGGCGCTGCCATCCGACGCATCGAAGATGATCATCCTGCCAAACGAACCGCCATCATAATCCTGCACGGGGCCGTAGTCCCAGTTGTGAACCCAGGCTGTTCCACCGTTATTGTAAGGATTGCCCACATTTGCATGACCGTTGGAGTTGAAGTAATTCAAGATCGGTTGATCGACGGTTCCACCTACTGACCATCTTCCCTCATAGGTGCTCCCGGTATGCAGAGCGGTCCAGCCCTGCTTCTTATCGGCATCGCTCAAGCCGGTTGAACGAAACACGCCGAAGTTAAGATTGGCTGCGGGCTGATCCTGCAGGAAGAAATAGGTGACGCATTTGATATAAGATTTACTGTCCGCGACCTTGCACATCCCGGTGATGTTCGAAGCCTGTCTCGATTCGCTCACATCTTGAGGCGCCTGCCAGCCGATCTCGGTCAACCACATCTTCTTGGTAGTATTAGCGCCCTCGTAGGCGGCATAAGTGCTATGAAGATTGTCCATATACTGCGATAACCAGTTCTGATCCAGGGTGGTGTTGTAATTGGGGTAGATATGGAAACCGATATGGTCGAGAGGATAGGTTCCCCATTTGTTCTTCATTTGGGTGAACCAGCCGGTGTGGTTGATCGACACATCGTAGGTCCGGCGAATGTAGTCTCCGCCGTAAGGGGCGCCGCCACCGCACACACCTCCGCTGATAATCTCCACCGGGACGTTATTCGTGTGAACGAGATCGTAAGCGTGAGCGAGCAAAGCGCCGTAGTTGCTGGGGTAGATAACTGCGAGGCAGTCGGGCTCGTTCCATAACTCCCAGTATTTGATCTTCCCCTGCCAGTGGGTCGCGGCGCGCAGGAAGAAGTTACACCAGTCATTGAGATACGAGTTCCAACCGTCACCGCCGGTGGTTTCATAGGCATTGGCGGTCTGAAGGTCGCTGCCGCCGTGCCAGGCCTCATTAGTCATGAGGGCGATCACTTCAAGGCCGCGGCTGCGCAGGCGATCGATGATCTGATCGTAAGCCGCATACCATTGCGGTGTATCGCTCAGACTTGCTCCCAGCCTGATATTGATCCTTACATACCCCGCGCCGGTGTCCGCAATAGCCTGCGCTACCTGGTCGGTGAGGTAAACACTGCCGTCGTCGCCGTAGGGCTGTCCCGGTTGAGTTCCTATGGGACCAGCCGTAAAACCCGGCACGCACAGTAGAAGCAGCGACGCTGCGATGAACAAGCGAAGACACATCAGCCTGCAACTCCTTGGTCTGCACCAGCTCGGCTGCAGACTATTCCATTAATAACACCGGTTTGGCAGGCTGTCAACGTAAATCGTTATAATTAACTGTGCGTCTGGTCAGGATAATTCGGCGAATAGAGCATTCCCTCCGGCCTGAGGACAAGATCGCCGTCACGCACAAACGCATCTCCGCGCTCGGAAAGATGCTTTACCATTCGATTCCGCCACAGCTTCAGCGTTGCCGTGTGTGCGGGGTCGGAGGCGAGATCGTTGAGCTCACCGGGATCGGCGGTAAGGTCAAAAAGCTGCTGAGAGCCGTCGAGGGCATGGTAGATATATTTCCATTTGCCGTCGGTAAGGGCGCTCCAGTGATTTTCTCTTGCATAGACTATATCATGCTCGAGGTCGATATACTCGCGCCAGCCCTCAGCATTCCCCCGAACCAAATTAAGAAGGCTCTTTCCATCGAGATCCTCTGGAACTGGTTCGCCCGCTGCGTCTAGGAATGTCGGTAGAATATCTCTCAGCTCCACCGGCTGCGATGCGCTCGATCCTCTCCTGTTCTCCATCTCCATGCTCTTCGGCCAGCGGATGAGCATCGGGATATGAGCGGAACCATCGTAGGCATAGGTCTTGCGCCAGAGGTTATGGTCACCGAGCATATCGCCGTGGTCTGCGGTGAAAAGAATGAGGGCGTTATCCAGCATCCCCCGCTCCTCTAGCACATCGAGTATCCGTCCTGCCTGCTCATCGATAAAAGATACAGAACCGTAATAACCCTGCCGCGACCTGCGCGCCTGATCGAGACCGAAGTCGCCGTGCCAGGAATCGTGGTCTTTGGTCTCCTGGATCGGCGCATATTTCGATGCCCATTTTCCCATGTGCGGCGCGGGCATATCCTCGGGCTTATACATATCCATAAACCGCTTTGGCGGATCATAAGGACTGTGCGGCCTTGCGAAGGAGACTTTCAGGAAGAACGGCTCCTTACGGTTATAATCACGGATGAAATTGACAGCGCGGTCACCGGTCCATCGCGTAGGGTGCAGATGCTCGGGGAGCCCATAAGCTTTCAAGCGATAATCGTTCCATCCGATCCCGGTAGCATCGGGCTTGAGATTCGGAGCTTCTTTACGGAACCACTGGCGATAATCGCTCACGAAATCGGGGGATTCAACACGACCCGATTCATCGATAAGCGCTCCATCGAAGCCGTGATAATTACGCTGGGGGTGATAGTGGAGTTTGCCTATCGCAAAGGAATAATAGCCGGAATCATGCATTGCGCGCGGAAGCTCCAGCGGGTAATGCCGCGCCACCTTGCCATAGCCGAGCATGCCATGCCGCCAGGGAGATAAGCCTGTAAGAATAGCGCTGCGCGCGGGGGTGCAGGAAGGAGTGGACGAATATGCCTGAGTAAAACGCATGCCCTCGCGAGCGATCCGGTCCAGGTTCGGAGTTTTAATAACGGAATTTCCATTGCAGCCGAGACAATCGGCGCGGTGTTGATCGGTAATTAGAAAAAGAATGTTTGGTCTGGACATGCTGCAAGCCTCCTCCGAAAATGCGCACCGGGAGGCAAGCGCGAGCCCCGCTGTACCCGCGGCGATGAACTTAAGAAAACTCACGCCGAGTAGCCGCCTGATCACTCCTGTCCATATCTCCTCCCGCGCATTTCAAAACCAGCTCTACGGTAACTCCAAACCGCTAGACTGTCAAGGACAGCAAAGATCTGCGTGTTTCGGGCTGTGGGGATATGAAGGGAATAGCTGTCTTTTTAGCTATCAGCTTTCAGTGATCTCATTGCCAGTTTTATCATCACAGGTAGCAAGTACGATGGTCGGGATTTGTAATCCCGGACCAGTTATGAGCGGGTTTGTAACCCGCACCTCTTTTCATCTGCATTAGTGTGAGTTTCGGGATTTCCGGGTTGGGGTGATCGCTTAGTGGGTTATATGTCAACTCATTTCTCTAACCCTCAAATCCCGAAACACCATGGTTCTCTACTCTCTGCTCTCCACTTTCCGTTATTACTCTTGCTGGTTAAGATGTCATTTCATCCTTCCGGATTCCCGTCTTCGCGGGAATGACAGAGTAGACGGGAATGACAGTACTTGCTGCCTTTGATGATAAAGACTACTTGTAATAGCCTGATAGCTGATAACTGACAGATGAAAGCTGTTAACTATAAAGCTTCACCTATGCGAATGCACATTGTGTAGAAGCTGTGTTTCCTGGGATTCGAGAACATCCAGCACGGGTTCGCAGCCTTCTTTTACACAGTTGTAGGCATACATATACATCCCCGCCGACCATGCTTGATCTGGTGAGCCTTTAGGTTCGCCTGTAACCCCGTGTATCCACTCGTTGAACTCCCACTCGTGCTCGCGCCCTATCTTATTCGCCTGAGCCAGCCGGTATAGCGTATCGCGCGCCCTTTCCAGTCTTCCCGCGCGTACGAGCGCAGCCACATAAAGCCCGCCGACCCACGGCCACACCCCACCATTATGATACTGCCCGGGAATGTTAAGCCCGTGCTCGGTGCGATAATATTCCCGCCAATCGCGCGCGCCCGGCTCTATGGATGGAAGAATCGTCCTCACCGGGTAAGGTTCATCGACCTTATGCTCATCGATAAAGTCGAGAATGCTGTTGGTCTGGTCCTCATCCGCAAGGCCGAACGCTATAGCGAAACAGTTCGCGGCCGTATCGAACCATTCCCCATATTCCTGCTTCCATTCCCATGGCACGAAATAAGGGAACCTGCGGTTTCGCCACAGGTAACCGTTAACCGCCTCCCTGACAAGGTGTGCCCGTTTGATCCTCCCCCGCAGTTCCAGCGCTGCGAAGTAGAGAATGTTCGTATAGAGGACATGTCCGTGGTTCGCTATGATATCCATCCAGTCGCTGGCTTCCTGCTGTTCGATGAGGCCGTCTTCATGAGCATCCTGATATTTCAACCACACAAATGCCCGCTCAGCCGCTTCGTGGAACTCCGGATGCGTCCCCAGCAGCCTTTCAGCATAACCCAGAGTAATGAGGAACCAAAGCGACGCATCAGCCGCTCCGAGCGCGATAAGCCGTGGGCGAGTGGGGATGAACGTATCGACACAGTTCGGGATCTGCCCCGATGGCGACTGCCTGTCCATGAGCGTGTCCATGGTCTTCAACCACTGCTTTATAAACCGCTCTTCACCCGATATCATACCGCCAAGCGATGCAATCAGCGCATCGCGGGCGTAGATTGCATTATAGACAATTGGAGACGCGAATATACCGTTAGGAGTCGAGCATTTCTCGAGTACGTCCTTCGCCCGCTGATATGCTTCCTCTATAAGGAGATCCGGCTTCTCTTCTTCAGCCTTTAAGGCTCTCTTCGGTTCAGCCTTTGCCACCCTTTATTCCTCCTCTTCAAACACCCGCGGCAACCTTTCTTCTATTAAATCGAGCACGTGCTTTGCCACGTTGCGGTAGTCGAATTTTTCTATCACATGCGCCCGTGCTTTTACGCTTATCTCCGCGACAAGATCATCGTCGGTTAAAAGCCTGTGGAGTTGCTCAGTGATGTCCTTTACATCAGCTCGCACCGCGATGATCTTTGGTTCATCGAACTTTATTATCTTCTGCTCCGGGTAACCGACATTCGGGCCGACTTCACCCTCGGTGATCGATATCCACTTAGCCGGGCGCGCGAGAAAACCGGTCTCCGAATGAATCACCGTCTCTTTTATGCCCATAGCATCCACGCTCAACACCGGTTTTCCACAGGCTTGAGCCTCAACATGGGGCATCCCGAACCCTTCCTGGCGGCTCGGAGCGGCATAGATATCGCATGCGTTATATAAAAACGGCATAAACTCGCGCGATAAAATCCCATCGACATAATCTACCTTGTGCCTGATCCCGAGTTCCTCCGCGAGGGCAAGGTCCATGCGGTTCTGCTTTTCCGTGCGCGGCTGATTCCACACCTTAACCACATAACGCCACTTGCCAAACTCTTTGTCGATCTTTGCGAGCGCGGTCATAACTTCCTGGCTGCCCTTGCTTGCGCCGTCTCCGCCGATTGTGAGGATCAATTTTTCATCATCCGCCACCCCGAGCGCTTCGCGCACCGCGCGCACTCTCGGGTCGCTGCGAGGGATCGGGCGGAACGATTCAGTATCGCACCCGATTGGCTGGACTACTATCCGATTGCCGTCAACTCCGTCCCTGATGTAGGTTTCCTTCACCCATTTACTCGTGGCGAGGATCAGGGGAAGTGAATTGAGCTCATCCTGGTAATTTGCAACCCATCCGTCCGCTACCAGCCACGGTACCGCCTCGACGCTGTGCTTGCGAGGGTGGATCACGAGATCGGGAAGCTGCCCCCAGAACCCGACCCCGATTGCCAGGTTCGGCTTATAATGGAGGTAGGTCCATTCTTTCTGGAGCCCGCCGGTCTGTGGAGCGGGTATGCACTCCACCCCGAGCTGCTTGAGGCCTCGATACAGCAGGTCTCCCTGCGTAGCCAATCCCGCCGGTGGTGGCGGGTATTCATAGAGCATCAGTATTTTCAAAGCTGCGCCTCCGGATCCTGTTCCTTATAAAACGCTTCCACTTCTCCGGCTGATTCATATTCGAAGCTGCCTTTGTGGAAGCCATATATGTCCTTAATGATATGTCGTTTTCTCTCGAATATTTCCGGGTCTAAATCGACTCTTACCTGAGCATCGTCCGCGGGTCTGGGGAAGTATGCCCTGTTATTATCATCGTATGCAAATGTGATCACTTTTCCGATCAGGCTTCCGGCATCGATCATATCCACCACCGCCTGGTGCACCTGTTCATGGCGCTTGTGGCGGGTATATTCGCCTCTCGGTCCATGGGTGAAGATCAGATCGAACTCCCTGGCTTTGAATTGCTCGATCCTCTCCCTGATTTCTTTGAGATCGGGCGAGAGGGGAGCAAGGTCGGGGCTGTCATCAAGATCCGATATATCGCCTTTAGCCCCATATTCCGCAACCGCTCGCCTGAATCTGGGTTCCCGGTCAGGATCGTTCGCTCTGCACAGCGCGAATATATACCACTCCCATTCCGGGTGGCTTAATATCGTTCCGCCCACCCATATCGTCTCATCATCGGGATGCGCGACCACCACAAGGCATTTCACTCCATCACCTGCCCGCTCGCTATACATGCCTAAATGGCTTTTACCCAATTTGCGCAATTCGACGCGGAATGGAGAAATTTTCAATGTTAAATGTTCAATGCTAAATAAGGGGCTATAGATTCGATAGTATTACCTGGCGGTATCCCTCGGACGACAGTGTTCCGAAGGAATCACGAGAGTCCCTCGGACGACAGTGTTCCGAAGGAATCACGAGAGTCCCTCGGACGACAGCAGCCGCAAGGCTGCTGTCGTCCAGGGGATACGGCCACCATAGCTGGATCAATATTAATAGCCAGGATAGGCCTACTCAGCGCTATCATATATCTCTATGTTAGCAATTAATGATGCGGACCTTCACCTACGGCCATTACTCATTACTTCCTAATCATTACTAAATCCCTTTTCGCTCTTTTGCGATTATGAGTGCCAGCTTCCTAACCAACCAAACTTTCATTTTGTTTCATTGCTAAGGCGTCAGAAACGCTTAAAGGGGGAATAACTGCGACTGGTTGCTACTATTTACTGTTGGTGAAGCGCACAGGCCCGGCTTAGCCTATGTAATTAGTAGTAATCAGGGGCTATCAGAGGACTCTCGCATCCCTATCCCACCCGGCTTGCCAGGTCGGCCCATTATATTGACATACACCCCTCACAGAGGTAAAGTATACACGCCGACAATCTATCGTGAGCGTGTGTATGTACCTGTCTTTCGTGCTTGGACAACTTATCAAAGACCCCGAAGGTAACGAACTGGGGAGGCTGGATGACCTCGTAGCCTCGCCGGCGCCGCATTTGCCTGTTATCTCCGCTGTTGTGGTTCGTGTGAATAGACAGGGAAACCGCAGCATCTCGTGGAAATGCTTCAATTATGACCCCGATTCCGAGCGCTTTTCTCTCGCTGTGCCCGTCGATCAGGCTACCGATTATCGCATCGGCGATGAGGATCTCCTCCTGAAAACTAATGTGATGGATAAGCAGATTGTCGATGTTCACGACTATCGCGTAGTGCGGGTGAACGATGTACGCATCGAGCCTACTGGAGGGCGGCTTTATCTCGTGGGTGTCGATACGGGCATGCGGGGCCTCGTGCGCCGGATGGGCCTTATGCATTTCATGGATAAGCTCGCGAAGGTTATCAAGGTAAAGCCCGATTCGCACATTATCGCATGGCATGACGTCGAGACATTCGAGCGGGGGGTGGGGCGGTTGAAGCTCAAAGTCTCATCCGAGAGGCTTAGCGCTCTGCACCCTTCCGATATCGCACGAATCGTAAACGAGCTCGACCCCGATCAGCGCGCCGACATCATCGGATCGCTCGACGTGGAAACCGCCGCGGAAGTCTTAAGCGAAGCGCATCCGGAAATCCAGGCATCTATCGTTGAAAATCTCGAAGATGAGCTTGCGGCGGATATTCTCGAGGAGATGGAACCCGACGAAGCCGCCGATGTGCTTGGAGATGTGAGCGCGGATAAGCGCGAGGATATCCTTGAAGAGATGGAGCCAGAGGAAGCGGAAGATGTTAAGGAGCTTCTAAGCTACGAAGACAACACCGCCGGCGGCCTTATGACCACCGAATATGTGGCTATATCGAAAGATCTCACCGCTCAGCAGACAATTGAGAAAATTAGGGAGTTGGAACCATCGGCTGAGACGGTGTATTATATATATGTAACTGACTCATCAGAACACCTCGTAGGAGTAATATCACTTCGCGATCTGATCATTGCCCAGCCCGACACGCCTGTGGAGGATTTCATGGTCTCCAAGGTCGTGCATGTACATCTGGACGCCGGAGTTGAGGAGATCGCTCAGACCATGAGCGATTATAACCTTCTTGCGGTGCCGGTAGTGGACGAAGAAAACAGATTGCAGGGGATAATCACTGTAGACGATACACTCGAAGAGATTCTACCTGAAGGTTGGCGCAGGCGAGTCCCAAGGTTATGGAGATAGATGGACGTGGACGCAGACGACGATCCGCAACGTAGATCCTTTGTGGATCACAACTTAAAACTTGAAGAACAGGAGGTGAGGCGATATGAGGCGGCTCAAGCGATGGCGACCGCTTCTGATTCTGGCTCTTATTGGGCCGGGGATAATAACGGCTGCCGCGGACAACGATGCGGGCGGCATAATCACGTACACCCAGGCCGGCGCCAAGTATCGCTACGACCTGCTGTGGGTGCTCGTCATCATCACATTCGTCCTTGCCATGATTCAGGAGATGAGCGCGCGTATGGGCGTGGTCACGCAGAAGGGACTTGGGGAGCTTATCCGAGAGAACTTCGGCGTGAAATGGACCATGTTCGCGCTGGGCACTTTGCTTCTTGCCAACCTCGCTACCACCGTAGCCGAATTTGCGGGTCTTGCCGCTAGCCTCGAAATTTTCGGCGTAAACCGCTTCATAACAGTTCCTCTTGCCGCGATAATCATCTGGCTTCTCGTAGTAAAGGGCTCGTTCAAGGCGGTCGAACGTGTCTTCCTGGGGCTTTCTCTGGTTTACGCTACCTATGTCGTGTCTGGGCTGATGTCGCACGCGAACTGGACGCAGGTCCTCCATGACACCTACTCGCCCACGTTCCATTCCGATCCGAGATTCATGTTCCTGGCTATCGCGGTCATTGGGACTACAATCACTCCGTGGATGCAGTTCTTCCTGCAGGCGACTGTGGTAGATAAGGGTGTGAAGGTGGAAAACTATACCTACCAGAAGTGGGATGTCTACATCGGCTCGATGCTCACCGATGTTGTATCGTTCTTTATGATTGTCGCCGCGGGCACGATTATCTTTCCCAGGGCGATAAACAATCCCGCGGAAGCTGCCACTGCTCTTCAGCCCGTGGCTCACGGTTATGCAAAAGCGCTGTTTGCTATCGGTCTTTTTAACGCATCGCTTCTCGCCGCGGCGATCCTGCCGCTCTCGACGGCTTATACTTACAGCGAAGCGTTCGGGTGGGAGATCGGAATTTCGCGCAAGTTCAGCGAAGCACCGATTTTTTATGCGATCTACACGTTCTGTATCGGCTTCGGGGTTGTGGTTGTTCTCTTCGCGCAGCGCCTGATCGAAGTAATGATCAATGCGCAGGCAGTCAACGGCATCCTGCTCCCGGTCATCCTTGTCTTTATGCTCAAATTGATCAACCGCAAGGAGATCATGGGCAAGTTCACCAATTCCCGCATCTATAACTACGCCGTTTGGGCTATGGCAATAGTCCTGATAGCAATGACCCTGGCCTGGCTGATAGGTCTGGCATTGGGGCTGGGATAGTTGTCTTTTTAGCTATCAGCTTTCAGCTGTCAGCTATCAGTACTACCGATGGTCCGGGATTTGCAATCCCGGACCAGGTATGAGCGGGTTTGTAACCCGCACCTCTTTTCATCTGCAGTGGTATAAGTTTCGGGATTTTCCGGTTGGGGTGGTAGATGTACATCTATCCGTACCATCCGCAATTCTAAAAAGAAGACCCCTTCCCAAGCACTATAATGCAGTCCGTATTCTCCGCATCCAGCTTCCCGAAGCTCAGCGCTTTGACGAAAAACTTCGCGGCGCTCCACACCGGACCTGTGAGCCTCAGCCTGCGCCTTAGGTCTCGAATCGCGGGTCCTTCGTATAGACTCAAATATGAGACTACCAGCCCATTCGACTCCGCCAATTTCACGAGCGATTCCGGTGCGATTGCGGGTTTTAGAAGAGTACGAAATGGCCCATTACCGTCCCTGCCCGCCGATTTATGACCGAACACATGCCTGTAAGCCCAGACATGGAACCAGTGCGGGGTGATTTTTGTTATGAGAGCTTTTATCGAGCGCAGATTCGGCATTGCAAGGATAATAATTCCGCCGGGAGCGATTGCGTGCGCAAAGTTTTCAATTGCGGCTTCGGGTTTTTCAAGATGCTCGAGCACATCCCAGCAGACTACAAGATCGAAACCCGATTCAGGCAGCTCGAAGGTCTGAATATCGCCGAGGATTTTTTCGCTCAGGATGGTATTACGATCGAGCTGGGGTTGAGATATATCTATACCTACCAGCCAGGCGTTATTCGGCATTTTGACCTTGCTCGAAGATCCGCATCCTGCCTCGAGCACCCTTACCTGCTCTCCATCGGCTGCAAGTTTATCTATTATCACCTGCAGCTTCGGGACCTGTTCGTTTACATACATTCTGACCTCGTAATTATCCGCCTACTTAAGCAGTATATGCGCTACCAATCACCCAGGTCAAGTTGACCCACGGCTCATGAATTGTTACAATTGCCGAGTGAATAAACGCGGCAAACGTATTCTTGGCTATTCGGACATCGACCTCGAGAACTGGAGGGATTACGACAATATCTCCACCGATTCTCTCTGGATTCTTGGCTCACGTGGCAATTCCAACGGTCATAAATTCGATTATCACGGCAATTTCATCCCCCAGATAGCGAATCAGACATTCCTCCGCTATACGCAGGAGGATGATATTGTGATCGACTGGTTCCTCGGCTCCGGCACCTCCGCGATCGAAGCGGTAAATTTGAACCGCCGTATGATCGGAGTTGAACTCAAGCCCGATCTTGTCGAATACGTTCGCGGCAAGCTCCCCGAAGATGCTCTCGAAAGCAGGATCAAACTCGTCCAGGGAGACAGCACGACATCCGAGACGCTTGATAAGGTCCGCCTCGCTCTCTCGGAGATGGGCGCCAAAAAGGCTCAGCTCGCGGTCCTGCATCCACCCTATGCTGATATTATCAAATTCAGCGAGCTCGAATCTGACCTTTCTAACTGTTCCTCGACCGAAGCCTTCCTCGATAGCTTCCAACTCGTCGCTCAAAATGCTTACGATACCCTCGAACCCGGCCGCTTCGCTGTTCTTGTGATCGGAGATAAATACTCCAAAGGCGAACTCGACCCCCTCGGTTTCAAATGCATGCAGAGGATGAACGACGCAGGTTTCAAGACCAAATCGATCATCGTAAAGAACATCGAAGGCAATGAAATAGCCAAGGGCAAGAACAATAACCTATGGCGCTATCGTGCCCTTGCCGGCGGATTTTATATCTTCAAGCACGAATATGTGATGGTGTTCTTTAAGTAGCACTCCATTTCTGGATATCCTCCCATCAAGAGATGGGTACTCATTGATGTCTGTTCTGAGAATATGCTTGTTTCTCATCCTTGGTTTTGGAGTCGGGATTGCGAGTGGGCTTGTCGGTATCGGCGGCCTTATCGGGGCAAAAATTGCCACCGCTTTTCCTTCCATCGTCCTCCAGCGCATCTTCGGAGTTGCTCTGCTTGCAATTGCTATTCGAATGATTATCGGCGGAAAGTGATCCCCCCAAGTTAGCATAAGCCCAACGCGGGAATAACATGACTATGTCAGACGACCGCGACCTTCAACCCTATCGTGAGAAACGCGACTTCGGCGCTACCCCCGAGCCTTCCGGTGAGGAGAGCACGGGCGCTGAGCTCGAAGTACCCATTTTCGTCATCCAAAAACATAACGCCAGCCACCTGCATTATGATTTTCGCTTGGAAATAAATGGTGTGCTGAAGTCGTGGTCAGTGCCTAAAGGGCCGTCGCTCAATCCTAAAGATAAGCGCCTCGCGGTCCCGACCGAAGATCACCCGATGAGCTATGCTCGATTCGAAGGAGTCATCCCCAAAGGCAATTATGGAGCGGGCGAGGTGATTGTGTGGGATACCGGGACCTACCGCAATACCACCGAAAGAAATGGTGAACCTATTTCCGTTGATCGGGCTGCCGAGCGAGGTCATATTACCTTTGAGCTTAACGGTGAAAAGCTTCGCGGCGGCTATGCGCTTACCAGATTCCGCTCCGGCGATGAAGAGGCATGGCTACTTGTAAAGAAAGACGACGAATATGCGAATCCCGAATGTAATATCACTGAGGAGAAGCCCGCTTCAGCTATCTCCGGCCGCACAATCGAAGATTTGAGGAGCAGCAGATGAACACTATAACTGTCGATCAGTATGTGGTAGCGCTCTCGAACACCGACAAGGCGCTCTTTCCCAGAGATGGTATCACCAAGGGTGAACTTATCGATTATTACGCCGCTGTCGCTGGGATAATGCTCAAGCATATCGAAAATCGCCCTGTTACGCTCCAGCGATTCCCCGACGGCATTGAAACCCATGGTTTCTTTCAGAAGGAAGCTCCGGACTATTTCCCGGACTGGGTAGGGCGAGTGGAGGTCGAGACGAAGGAGGATGATCGGTTGACGATGGCTGTGTGCGACAACGCGGCAAGCATCGTCTATTTTGCCGAACTCGCCGCGATTACGATGCACATCTGGCTGAGCAAAGCCGACAGGCGCGACACTCCCGATAAGCTCGTCTTCGATCTCGATCCTCCGGGAACTGATTTCAACGCCGCGCGTCTTTCTGCGATTTTTATGCGCGGGTTCCTGTATGATGAGCTCGGGCTTCCCTCATTTGCGATGACCACCGGCGGCTGTGGAGTTCATGTGGTGGTCCCGCTGGTCCGAAGCGAGGGATTCGATGATGTCCGTCCGTTCGCCGAAGATGTTGCGTCCTTTGTCGCCACGCTCGATCCCGACCGCCTGACCACCGAGCAGCGTAAGGAAAGTCGGGGAGACCGAGTCTATATCGATACCCTGCGCAATTCCTACGGGGCGACTTCGGTTGCTCCTTATTCAGTGCGCCCTCGCGATGGAGCGCCTATCGCGATGCCGCTTCATTGGGATGAGCTCGATGATCATGACCTTCAGCCCCGCCGCTTCAACCTGCGCGACTTCCTTCGTAAGCCCGACAGCCGGCCTGACCCATGGGAGATGATCTGGCGGCAGGCGGTATCGCTAGACGAAGCCCGCGAGCGCCTTGATGCGCTATACTCAGAGGTTGCAAATGTGAGGGAGTTTCCGGGGAGGACTTCATAAGCTTATCTCACCATAAAGGATTATGACTGCCATTACCGAATATAGCCACAGCATAGTGATGTTCTTGGGGCATTATGGCGATGGTAGATACTAATGACGAATATGTGAGGCAGGAAGTATTTCGAAACGAACTGCTGAGTGATGAAACAATTCAATGGACAGGGCAGCCGGATCCTTATGTTATATTTACGAAAGCCGATATTTTCCTCATTCCATTCAGCCTGATGTGGGGTGGTTTCGCGGTCTTTTGGGAACTTGCTGTTCTTGGCTTCCTCTTTGATTCGAGCAAGCACGGTGGACCTCCGATAATCTTTCCACTCTTTGGTCTGCCTTTTGTGCTTGTCGGAATCTACTTCATTATAGGCCGCTTTTTCTTCAAGGCATGGAAGCAACGGCATACATTTTATGCTGTCACAAATAAGCGCATCTTGATTGCCATAGGTAATGCAAAGAGCATACAGGCAGTATTTATTAAAAGCATCCCATCAATAAGCAAGTCTATAGGAGCGAATAGAATCGGAACGGTTGTGTTCGGAATTAGCAATTCCAGATGGTGGGATTATGCGAACACCGGCATGGAGTGGATGGGTTCTCGTTACGGTCCTCCCCCTCCATCGTTTTATGATATTGCAGGTGCTGATTCAGTTTACAACATAGTGAATCAATTAAGGGATGATTCGGGTGAAAAGCGGTTCTGACCATCTCTATCTTGTTGGGAAGCGGTTAAAGCTGTTGGTCGTCATTCGGTAGCGTGATCATCCGTACTCTAGTTTGTTCTACTACGGAATAATGGCCGTTCCAGTCTGTTCGACTTGATATGGTCATGACTATAGTGCTGGCGATTGCCGTTGGCGATGTGAGTGGTATACGGAATAAAATTATTCCTGATGATGCGGAGATACCTTGGTGGAATGCAAGTTCTCCAAAATCCTTATCGAATGTAAGAAGCACGCGGTCTTCGGATATTGCTCGTGCCAGGACTTGCCGGTCAGTACTCCCAGGGGCGTCTGTACGCACCCATGCAACATCATGACCAGCTGATCTAAGCATGTCTACGGCTACTGCCGGAAAATTCTCATTCGCTAGAAACCGCACTGTTATACCCCTGCCGGATACACCTTCTCCGAATGTAAACATTCGCTTGCATAAGCAAGGCATGCGAGTAAATCTTCGTGAGTCAGCCCAGGATAGTTTTTTAATATATCTTCTTCAGTCCAGCCCTGTGCCATAAGGTCTATGATGAACTCGACTGCCAAACGGGTTCCCCTGATCACAGGCTTACCGACTAATATCTCCGGGTTTATTATTATGCGATCTTGCCAGCCCAAAGTGAGTCTCCTTTCGATCATTCCGCCGTCCGATACTCCTTCAATATCCCCTTAACCTGCTCCGGCTCCACTCGCGCGTAGACCTTATCATCGATCATAAGCACCGGCGCGAGGCCGCAGGCGCCTATGCAGCGGGTTTCATCGAGCGAAAAAAGGCCGTCGCCGCTCGTTTCACCTACCTTTACATCGAGCATATCCTCAATGGTCTCGAGCACCTTCGCTGCCCCACGGATATAGCACGCGGTGCCCATACATACGGAAATCCTGTGCTTGCCCTGCGGCTGGAGCTTGAAATAGCTGTAAAACGTCGCAACTCCATATATCTCCGCGGTGGGAATATCGGTCACATCCGAGATATGGTCCATCACCTCGGTGCTTAAATACCCATACATCCCCTGCGCGTGATGCAGCACCGCGATAAGCGACGCTTGCGGATGCTCGGGGTTAAATACGCTCTTTATATAATCGGTGAGTTCACCAAACCTGTTTTCACAACTGCATACCATAACTAATTCTCCTCCTTAACCACAAACTCCGGCAGCGCGATCCCCCAGCGCATCGCCGCGAGCCTTACCACGAGTATCGTAATAACTCCGCTCAGCCTCGCCGTAGGCTCCGGTGCATTAAGCGCGTTAAGGGCTATGAACACCAGGCACCCGATAAACGCCGCCGTGGCATACAGCGAGCCTCTTCTGAACACCAGCGGAATCTCATCGCACAGCAGATCGCGCACTATCCCGCCCGCGACCCCGGTTACCACGCCCATCAATACTATCACAACGGACGATGTCCCAAGCGAGAGCGCCTTCTCGCACCCCACGATCGCGAACATCGCAAGCCCGAACGCATCGAGTACCAGCATCACGCTCCACGAGAACCTCACGAATCGCGCTGCTACAAACGTAAACAACCCTGCCGCGGTTGCAATGACAACATAAACCGGCTCCGTGACCCAAAACGCCTTCGTCCCCAGGATCACATCCCTAACGGTCCCGCCACCGAGCGCCGTAACCACCGCGACGACTATTACCCCGAACATATCGATCTTCTTAGGAGCCGCCACCAGCGCTCCCGCCACAGCGCAAACCGCAACGCCGAATAAGAGAAGAAAATTCAAGTATTGACCTTTCCTATATAGCTGATAGCTTCCCTTCTCAATCGTTCCTCATCACATCCGGGTTCCATACGCCCTTCGGCAGCCTCGGCTTATAATGCGTATGCAGCAACTCGTGCGCACGTGAGCTGTTGGGCTCACCCAGATAATCCTTATAAACCCGCACCACATCAGGGTTTTCATAAGAGCGTTTCAGCGTCTTGCCTGCGTCTATCGACCGCAGTGCCTCCGCGCGCTTTTTCAGATTTTCTATATCCAGCGGAGTTCCTTCGCCCGCTCTCGCGTAGGGTTGACCTCCTCCGCCGATGCATCCGCCCGGGCAGCCCATTATCTCGATGAAGTGGAAGTCGCCTTCGCCTCGCCGCACCATTCCCAGCAACTTGTGCGCATTCCCGAGCCCGTGCGCGACCCCGATGTTGACCACTTGATCTCCGATCTTCGCGCTCCAGGTCTTCACGCCCTCCGCGACACTCCTCACCTCTTCTACGACCACATCGGCCAGTGTCTCACCCGTGATCATATAATAAGCCGTGCGATAAACCGCCTCCGCGAGCCCGCCGGTGGCTCCGAATATCGCTCCAGCTCCTGTGGAGATACCGAGCACCGGGTCGAACTCCTCCGCGGGCAGGTTCTTGAAATCGAGCCCGGCGTTCTTGATCATCCAAACGAGCTCGCGCGTGGTAATCACTCGATCTATCGATGGCACCAGCTTCCCATCGACCTCGATCCTCTGCTCCGGTCTCGCTGCTTCGAACTTCTTAGCGGTGCAGCACATCGCGCCTACGTTGAAAATCTTCTCCGGGTCGATCCCTTTCTTCTCCGCATAATAGGTCTTGATTAAGGTGCCGAGGATGCTCATCGGAGACTTCGCAGTCGAAATATTCTCCAGAAGATCGGGGTAGAAGTGCTCTGCGAACTTCATCCACGCCGATGAGCAGCTCGTAATAAGGGGCAGGGGACCTTCGCCGTTAAGCCTCCTGACAAACTCCGCGGTTTCCTCCATAATCGTCATATCCGCGCCCATCTGGGTGTCGAACACTTCGTCGAACCCCAATCGCCTCAGCGCGGCCACGGTCTGACCCGTCATCGGTATCCCCGGCGCCATATTGAACCCTTCCCCGATCGAAGCCCTCACGCTCGGAGCGATCTGCACGATCACATGGGTATCCGGGTCCGCGAGCGCCTTCATCACATCCCTCGTGTAATCCCGCTCTAAAAACGCCGCCACGGGGCAGACGTTAATGCACTGCCCGCAGGTGATGCACACGCTTTCCGCGAACGGCCGGTTATACGCCGGACCCACCACGGTCTTGAACCCGCGATTGATATAGCCCAGCGCCGAAACCCCCTGCACCTCAGCGCAAATCCTCACGCACCGTCCGCAGAGGATGCACTTATCCGGGTCTCGTATCACGCTCGGGGAGCTGAAATCCTTCTTATAATGCTTCTTCTCGCCCTCGTAGTGCCTCTCGCGCACCCCGGATGAATAGGCCAGATACTGCAGCTCACAATTCCCATCCCGCTCGCAGGTCTGGCAGTCCTCGGGGTGATTATCCAGCAAGAGCTCGATAATCGTTCGCCGAATCTCACGAATCTCCGGGGTATTTGTATGCACGACCATCCCCTCGAACACGGGATAGCTGCAAGAAGCCACCGGATTCCGCACCCCCTCGACCTCCACCAAACAGACCCGGCAAGACCCCTCCAA